>FWWL01000150.1_pt1 | contig 196122 bp, 169 predicted proteins | sample 2228331 | NCBI WGS metagenome assembly FWWL01 (sample SAMEA103939775, study PRJEB20133) | metagenome | reverse complement strand
GGGTAATATATAAAGTTTAAGAAAAACGACTTAATATGGATTCGAAAGGTTGCATTTCGATTTTCAATTAAGGGCGAAGATTAAGGACTTAATAGTAAAGCGAGATGCCATTTTGTAGCGTGATCTTCGGACAGGTATTCCTTAAGTTTTAACTCCATACTAAAATTGTTTGGCTATCAATATGTTATTGACATAGCAATTAATCTATCTATAATAGAGATAATAATTGCATTGTACGAACTTAACTTTACAAGCAATATACCTACTGAATGTATCGCGTTGCATTTATTTTGAATTTATGGTCTTATTGTTAAGAAAGGAGCCTTTATCATGAAACAGTTATTTATCCGGATAATCCGCTTAATCTGGGGCCTTTTTCTATATTCACTTGGCATTGTAGTCACTATAAACGCTAATATCGGGTATGCTCCCTGGGATGTCTTCCATGTTGGACTTGGAAAAATGACAGGTATGAGCATCGGAACAGCTTCCATTGCTTCCGGTATAGTTATTGGCATTATCGCATTATTGCTCGGTGAAAAGCTCGGGCTCGGAACCATTTTGAACATGGCATTGATTGGAGTTTTTCTAGATATACTTCTCGAACTACATATCATACCTGCCGCTAGTAATGTGATATACGGTGCTCCAATGATGATTCTTGGTTTATTTATCATTGCTTTTGCATCCTACTTTTATATCAGCTCAGGATTCGCAGCTGGTCCAAGAGATAGTCTGATGGTCGCTCTAAGGAGAAAAACAAGATTACCTATAGGCATCTGCCGTGGGACTATCGAGCTCATAGCAGTAGTAATCGGTTGGAGACTCGGGGGTATGGTTGGACTTGGAACAATTCTATCTGCATTTACCATTGGCTTCTGTGTGCAGACAGTTTTTAAATTACTAAAGTTTGATCCGACGAAAGTGAAGCATGAAACATTGGATCAAACCTTCCGAATACTTACGGGCAGAAAAAAAGAGAATTTAGATGTCGATTAGGTTGGATCCCCTACAAGACATCTAAAATCTCTTTATAGAATAAATCATGTTCCGTAGTTTATGGGCTAATCTCTCTGCCTTCCTCTTTACTTATATTGTTATACTAAAAACCACATCATCTCTGATGTGGTAGCTTGCTTAATATTTATGAGTAATATTAGGGTTTTCCATATACAAATTTAATGAACTATAAAGTATCGCTTAGTTCTCTAAATAAATCAGCTAATTTATTACACATATCCTTATCTAGTTGCACCATATCTACTCCTTCACAGGAATCTGTTATGAATAATTCATTCTCATCTACTTCCAATAAGAAAGCTCCGGCTTTTCTCATTGTATCTTCATATTTATCCAAGATTTCCACGATTTTATTATCGTTAACAGACATGATTTACTCTCCTATCATCAATTGAATTTACTTACCATAATTCTACTCTTTTAATTATATTTTTGCAATAGCCTTCAACAAATCGATATAAATTTCAACCAATCGATTAACACTTAAACCAAACGATTAACACTTAAACCAATCGATTAACACTTAAACAAATCACTTAATGCGCATCAATATAGTCTTGTAATTGCTTGTGCCATTGAACCGTATCGTAAACTTGAGGCTCTGTTATTTCACCCATTAATAGATCAATCAGGTATCTTGGAGCTTTGCCACCGATGTGCATCGATTTGATGCACGATACACAATATACACATACATCATTACAAGGCATTGAGTCAGCTCGTTTCTTCATTAACTGTTGTATCTGCTCCACCGGCAATTTCGGATAAAAATCATCTCCGCAGCATACAGAATTCGTACCGTGATGTTCCGTCTCGTCTATATTGATATTCATCTTGTACAGTAGATTACGAACAGCTTTATGCACTTGTGGTTTCTCGCGTACTGGGCAGGCATCATGTACTGACATGGTCATCCCTTTATAATCCGGGAATGGAAATGTTTCAATTCCATCAAGTACTTCCCATAATGAAATTGTAGTAATCCCCTTATATAAGCTTCGAAATCGCCTGTCACAGCCTGAACATACATTAATAATCAAGGAACCTTCTTCCACTTGTGGATCATGGTGACAACAGATTTTATGTAGCTGGATTTCCCCATAGTTATCATTTAAAAACTTCATAATTCTATCTTCCATGTCCGGCTTATATATACTTAAAGCACAGCCCGGATTAAAATATGTCTTTATCATAAGTTGTTATCTCCTATCTCTTCCAGTGCACTTATATTATTAAACCTAACGTTAGAGATCCCAAATCCATTCATTCGTTGTTGCTCCTACCGGACCAACTAAAGACTGCTGTAGTTTAAGAACTGGTAGCTGCAATCATTAAGACTCCTACGATAAAAAATATAATCATTCTTTACCCTCCTTAAGAATTTTCCTGATAGCGCAGTGTTAATATCATATCGTTTCATGTTTCAGCTTTTCGCGATGGAATCAATCACCAATAGAACAAATATATCATTATATAATTATCGCGTCAATAAAAGAGGATAAAAATACAACTAAGCTCTGTTTAAATTCAGTTTAAATATGTTCTATACAATTTCTTTATAGTATAATGATAATAGATATTACACTAACTCGAGCTGTCGGATTAAATTTGAATTCTTTAACATCTACAGCTTCGGCAATCGTTAAGTAATTAGGAAGGAGTTATACGAAGGATGAGTAAAATATTAATAGTAGACGATGATCCGAATATACGGGAACTAATACGATTATTTCTCCAAGATGAAGGTTTTGATGCATCTGAAGCCACCGATGGAATTGATGCTTTATCCAGACTTGAAACCTTTAAGGCTGATTTAGTAATTCTTGATATCATGATGCCAAATATGGATGGTTGGGAATTATGTGCCGAGTTGAGAAAATATTATGATCTTCCCTTGCTTATGCTTACGGTTAACGGAGAAACCAGCCAAAAGGTGAAAGGCTTCCAATTGGGCACAGATGATTATCTGGTGAAACCCTTTGATCCCCTGGAGTTAGTAGCCCGGGTAAAGGCTTTGCTAAAACGGTATCAAATCTCAGCATCAATGACAGTTCAGGTAGGTGAACTGTTTATGAATCGGAAAACCTTTGAAGTAATCATAAATGGATATCATGTCACTCTTCCACTGAAGGAATTTGAACTTTTATTTAAACTTGCCAGTTATCCGGGTATGACCATCTCCCGAGATCAATTGATCGAGGACATCTGGGGATATGATTTTGAAGGAAATGAACGAACCTTGGATGTTCATGTAAATCGCTTGCGGGATCGCTTTTCGAGTAAGGAGTATTCTTTTAAAATAAAAACCATTCGTGGACTGGGTTATCGTATGGAGGTTCTATCATGACGCTAAAGGGAAAAATTCAAAATTTATTAGGCATTATTCTGGCACTGCTACTTTACTTGATTTGTTTTTCCGCAGTCTATTTTTTTACTTCTTTCCTTTATTCAAAGCTCGGAAAAACTCCCTCCGCATTTCATAGTCAGATGATCAATTGCATGCTTAGTTTATTAATAGCAATCATCATTATAAAGCTTGCATTAATTCTTGATCATAAAAAAAATGGTTTATTTGATCCAATCATTACCGCTCAGAACAAAATCGCCGGTGGAGATTTCAATGTTACTATCAACAAGGACGCTGAAGGTTACGAGCTACTGAACGATTTAGTGGATAGTGTTAATAATATGGCTATCGAATTAGGTAAAATGGAAAAGATGCGGCAGGAATTCATATCAAATGTATCTCATGAAATCCAATCTCCCCTAACCTCAATACGTGGTTTTGCGAAAGCCCTTCGTAATAATAATTTAGAAGCTGATCAAAGGCAACACTATATCGATATCATTGAAGCAGAAAGCATTCGATTATCCAAACTCAGTGATAATTTATTAAAACTAGCTTCCCTGGAAGCTGAAACGATCACGATGGAACCGACCAGCTACCGTTTGGATAAACAATTAAGAAAAATCGTATTGGCTTGTGAACCGCAGTGGTCAGAGAAAAATATTGATATGGATATATCTTTAGAAGAAGTTGAAATTAATGCTGATGAAGATATGCTGAGCCAGGTCTGGATCAATCTAATACATAACAGCATCAAATTCACAAGGGAGAGTGGAACTGTATCTGTAACTTTGAAGCAGCAGGAAAATGATGTCGAGTTTACCATATCAGATACGGGAATAGGTATTAACATGGATGATCTACCTCATATCTATGATCGTTTTTTCAAGGCTGATAAGTCCCGGAGATCGTCCACGAAAGGTAATGGTTTAGGATTGTCCATTGTCAGGAAGATTATTGAAATACATCACGGAACTATCAATGTTCAGAGTGAACTAGGCATAGGCACCACATTTATAGTTACCTTACCAAATGGATAGAATTAATTGTATGGTTAGAACAAATCATATCGATTGAAAAAATCTTATCGATTGAAAAAATCATATGGTTAGAACAATATGTGTCGATTGAACAAAACATATGGATTGAAAAAACCCTATGGATTGAACAAATTCTATGGATAGAACAAATTGTATGGATTGAAAAAATCATATGGATAGAACAGATCCTATGGATATCATGCTAGAATTTAAATCAATTCTACGAACAACCTCTTTTACGGGGTTGTTTTTTATTGTTGCTGGAAGCTTATCATGTTCGTTTATCTACTGGTTGTTTTTTTTGCTATTTAAATTCAGTTTAAATAACTGTTATATCTTTAACTGGAAGTCAGGTTAGCTACCCTAAGAACTCAATGACAAATATACCCGCAACAAATTAAATCAAGAACGGGTTGGAGCAATAATTTTATTCTAATGGAGGATATCTATGGAAAATGTAATTCAAGTTGACAATTTGGTTAAGCAGTATAAACAAACTACGGTTCCAGCAGTGAAAAATATCAGCTTTCATGTTCGTAAGGGAGAATTCTTTGCATTTCTCGGGCCTAACGGTGCCGGAAAATCAACTACCATATCGATTTTGACAACACTTCTCTCACCGACAAGCGGAAATATCTCTATCGCCGGCTATAATTTAGGCAGTGACGCAAAAAAAATCCGATCCAATATAGGGATCATCTTTCAAGATCCTAGTCTTGATCTGGAATTAACCGCTGAAGAGAATATTAGGCTGCATGTCAGTATCTATGGTACTTATGCCTATCGGCCATTCTACCAAATGATGCCTAAAGCATATAAACAACGAATTTCAGAGCTTGCCGAAGTTGTGGGACTCAAAGATAATCTATTCAAAAAACTGAGTACGTTTTCAGGAGGCATGAAGCGGAAATTAGAAATCATTCGTGGTTTGATGCATAATCCTAAAATATTATTTTTAGATGAGCCTACTCAAGGATTAGATTCAATTAGTCGTCATTCCCTTTGGGAATATCTGAATCGAGTTCGGGTAGAAGAAAATATTACTATCTTTTTGACAACTCACTACTTGGAGGAAGCTGAGGATGCAGATCGAATCTGTATCATTAATCAGGGTGAAATTGCATTGCTTGGAACACCTCAAGAGATAAAAAGCAAACTGCTGAATGAGAAATACATGTATTTGGATGCAGAGGACAATGACATATTAAAAACAGAACTTTCAAGTCTTGGAGCATCATTTTCGGAAACAGAAAAAGGATTGAAGGTAGCATATCAGAAGCAAACGCCTCAACAACTATTGTCAAGTTTGAAAACACCGCTGACAATACTGAATATTCATCAACCAACCCTTGATGAAGCGTATTTAAATTTAATTAAGGAAGGGAGTAGCTTATTATGAAATTGACATTCACAAGAGAACTTAACGCATTAGCAGCAATTGCAGCCAGAGATATTTTACGATTTATTAAAAGTCCAGGCTCAATTATTGCTAACATAATATTTCCCATAATATCTCTTGGAATTATGGGTGGGAGCCTTTCACAGAACATGGCAGGTGATCTTGGGTATAACTTTTTACAATACGTTATGGTAGGAATGATTGTTTTTAATATGTTTATGGGTACAGTCAGCGGAATTACCTCGCTTATAGTTGAGCGTAATATGAATTTGACCCAGGAATTATATGTATCTCCGATTTCTAGATACACCATTATTCTTGGTAAAATGATTGGCTCCGGATTTGGTAGCCTCTTTACACTTGTTGGTGTTCTAATCGTAGCATTGCTAATGCAAATACCTCTTGGCGGAATGCAGATAGTCAAGTTAATTCTGATCACCCCTGCCTTTTGCCTTGTAGGTGCATCCCTCGGTATATTCTTTATCGGTTTTGTTCAGGATGCCAAGGTTGCCCAAATGGGAGTGATGCTGATCGTTATGCCACAAATCTTCCTATCCGGTTCAATTATCCCTATCGCACATTCCAGCGGTATCCTGGCTTTTATAACAAAACTTATGCCGCTGACATACTTAACTGATTTAGCAAGAAGTGTGTTTTACTGGGGAGAACCGGTTTATGATATGGTAGTTATTCATAGTCCAATCTTTAATATTATTGTTATGGCGACATTCTTTTTCGTTTTCTCTGTCATTGGAACAATCATGTTTACAAAATCCGAAAGCAATCGATGATCTACAGAATATTTTAGGCTTATCGATTAGAAGTTAAAAAAGCTGCAACCTAGTATAATATCAAGGTTGCAGCACTTTCTATTTATAGGTCTCGGAACCACCTTATCATCTTACCTGCGACACTATCTGTTGATGGAATCTCCGGTAAGTTATCAGCCTTATACCAGGCTGCATCTGTAATCTCACAGTTGTCAACAGCAATATCACCACTCTCATATTCAGCAGTAAAAGCCATCATCAAAGAATCCGGGAAAGGCCACGGCTGGCTACTGTAATACTTAATATTCTTTACCTTAATACCCACTTCTCCCAGAATTTCACGCTCTACACACTGCTCTAAAGATTCCCCTGGTTCTACGTACCCGGCAATAAGGCTGTATAAATCCTTACGGAAATTACGGTTGTGAGCAAGTAATATCTTGTCTTCATGAAATACTGCCGTTATAACAGCCGGTGATATTCGAGGATACACTAAATTACCGCAATTGGGGCAGAACTTTGCTCTCTCATCCTCTTTATTTTCGGTTTTATTACCACAGCAGCCACAATACTGATTCATACGGTACCAGTGCAGAATATGGTTGGCTGTACCAACAAGTGAAAATAAACCCGCATCACCGGTCTGCTTTGTCAGATCCATCATATTAACAAATTCAAAGTTCTCCGGGAGATCAGGAACCTCCATATAACTTATGCTATAACATTCATGACCATCGTATTTACCGATATAGACCATGGTTTTAATATCTGATACGATGCTTTCAATTGCATTTACTTCCGGTATGTACACTTTATCTTCTTCTTTTCTCATCAGAAGTTTTCTTTCGAAAATTATGAGAGCCCATGAATTTTCCTCTGGAACTTCCGGAGGAAGGTACGCTGGTTCGTAGTTATGTTCATTCAAGTTATTCATTTAGAATCAACCTTTCAATCTTACTGATTGCAAATTTAATTTATCATAAAGCAAATTCAATATTTAATTTATAAATAGTATCATACTATTGCCAGATAGACAATGTAAAGTTCTTCAAGGTATTATGTACAAATAATGTAGCTAAAGCTGGTGAGTCTAAACCTTAAACTCTTATCTATATGGGTTTGATATGCTCCTATCATAGTAGACAGTTTTATTATTTTTCTATCAACTTGATAGTGGGCATATCAATTTCCAAATTTTAAAGTTCTTTACATTTCCGTACTCCAGAAATCGATTTACTTTTGATCGTAACATACCAGGATTTCAACTCATAATTTTTTTTAGACTTAAGGCTGTATCAGTCACTTTCATATCTACCCGATATTGTTCCTGCATATCATAAGCATTATAATAGCCCTTACTCATCATATAATCTGATAATTTCTCATGTGAGCTGATTAAGTCATTCAATTGATTAATAAGCGATGCCCTTAATTGCGGCGATGTTGTCTCCGTAATTGCTACAGCATATTCTTGAATACCACTTTTTGATGATATCAACATATCGGTTGCAATAACTTGATCAGACATCTTATTCAGCCCGGTAAGCTTTTCAACGATAGCATTCATTATCTTTCCTTCTTTCCTTAGGTATTTTCTACTTCGCTTGGGCAGGAGTAGCAATCATCGATTGTTCCAGATAACCACGTAGTTCTTTTACATGAATCTGGGTAGTTTGAATGTCGTTCTTTATAAGATTCTTAAGTTTAATATCTGAAACCAATGGAGACATTGTAATGGCTTTTGTCAGACATAAATCTTGTAGTGTCAGTATTTCATGAAGCTGCATCGTCTCATTTGGAGCGAGTCCTTTTACTTGCATCTGTATAACTCCTTTCATTTACGACAATAACATTATAGTTTTAGTACAACCTTAATACAATTATCAGTCTTAGTATCAAACACCTCATACCCATAAGAAGCCTTATCAATAGGAAGTCTATGTGTTATGATATCGCTCGGATCCACTTTGCCTTCTGCTATCAGATCATAGAGTGTCTGCATGATAGGTATTACCGGGGCTTGTCCTGTTCTGATATTAATATTACGGTTCATGATGTCACCGAAGGGAAATGCATTATATCTGCCTCCATATACTCCGGTTACTTGTATCATTCCACCCTTTCGTACTGCTTGGGTCGCTATTACAAATCCACTTAAGGAACCGCTTTGCAGCTTTAAACCGGAGCCGACAAATTCCATCGGCGTCATCTTACCATCCATACCAACACAGTCAATGACAATATCGGCACCACCTTTCGTAATCTCCTTTAAATATTCCCCTGTGTTTTTATGCTGCTCGAAATTTACTGTTTCAACCTGGTTATACTTTTTCGCATGTGCTAAGCGATAATCAATATAATCAACAGCAATTACTCTTTCTGCTCCGCAAAGCCATGCAAATTTTTGAGCAAGTAATCCCACAGGCCCACATCCTAGAATTATTACGGTATTCCCTTTTTTCACTCCGGCATTTACTACGCTCCAGTAAGCTGTAGCTGCCGCGTCAGAAATAAGCAACAGCTTATCATCCTCTACCTCACAGTCATCAGGAATGCGAAATGGAGTAAAGTTACCAAAGGGTACTCTCATGTACTCCGCCTGTCCACCCGCATATCCGCCGAAGGTATCCGAATATCCGAAGAACCCACCACCTTCTCCGTTCGGATTTGCATTATCACACATGCAGGTCAAATCATGTTTGCAATAAAAACATTCTCCACAGCTTACATTAAAAGGAATAATTACTCTGTCACCTTTCTTAACTTTCGTAACCTGTGGTCCGGTTTCCTCAACAACACCCATGGGTTCATGGCCAATAACATAACCCTGTGGCAAATTCGGCACCATATCGTGTATCAGATGCAGATCGGATCCACAGATAGCCGTATTTGTAATTTTAACAATGATATCGTCCGGTTGTTGAATTGTCGGTGTTGGCACTTCCTTTACCTCTACTCTTTTAATTCCTTGAAATGTTACTGCTTTCATGCTAATCTACCTCCCATTTTATTTATCCAGAGTAGCAAACATGCCTGATCTACTCGTATCACCGGGGAATAAATCTAGACTTGCAATATCAACTGCAGTCTGTGATGACTCCAGATCCATCTGAAATTGCTTTTCCAAATTGACCGGATGAAGCCAACCCTTATTAATCATTAGAGAAGATACCGCCTCGTGCATACGAATCGCTTCATTTAATTCATTTTTTAATACTGTTCTTACCTCTGGCGATGCCGCTTCCGATAATGCAATTGCACCATTCCTTACATTATTTTTTGTACTTAATAAAAATGCCATTGATATCGTAGCATCCACTAATTTCGGCATTCCCTCTGAATTTCTTACCTCCAGATAGTCTTTAATCATCTTATTACCTCCTAAGAATGTGCTGAAATACAACAGCTGCATTTCTACCAATATTAACAATGTTACATTGCAGAAATGTTAAATCGATTCACCTTATTTTGGGAGCTTTTGCATATAACTTTTGAAGCTCCTGTATAGAATGGATCGATTGTTGGACGCTCTGCTCCAGCAGAGCTTTTAAATCCTGATCAAATACGACACCCTCCATCATTTTTGATGAAGTCATATGAATCGTTTTTAGATTTAACATTTCATGCACTTGCATCATTTCGTTCGGTGCTAGATTTTCTAATTCCATTATTACATCACTCCTGTTTTATATTTACAATATTTTATTATTGTTTCTACTATAACTAGGAATATACCGCTAAATTATCTTTCTATGCCTTCTTATTATTCAACCTTAACATAAAATATAAATTGGCTTTATCATATGCTATCTCGAAAAAAATATAAATTAGCTTATCTTATGCTACCTCGAAATAAAATATAAATTGGCTTATTCTTATGCCATCTCGAAATATATGGATCATTCTTAGTACGCACTTTTTATTAAAACATATATTGTATTAGCAGCTTTGATTAGTGAGGTAATAAAGACGAATAAGCTATTTATCAAAATCATACCCTTACTACTTTTATCTTTATCGTTACATCCTACAGAACCGGATACTGCTGCCAGTGAATCGCAACTAATCTCTAAGGTAAGCACCTCTAGCAAAATAATCGCATTAACTTTTGATGATGGCACTGATGCTGAACATATTCAAGAAATACTACAGGTCCTTACTGACAATGAAGTAAAGGCAACATTCTTTATCACTGGTTCAGCTGCGGAAACACATCCCAAACTGACCCAAAGTATAGTGGCAAATGGAAACGCCATAGGAAACCATTCCTTCTCCCATCCACAATTTACCGAATTGTCCTCTGCAAAGATGAAAAAAGAAATAGATAAAGCAGAAACTATAATCGAAGAAATAACAGGTCAATCTACAAAACCTTATTTCAGACCGCCCTATGGTGATTACAATTCTTCCGTTTTACAGGCAGTGGGTGAGGCAGGATACAGCATGTCAGTAACATGGACCATTGATACAGTAGATTGGAAAGGAATATCCGCAAGTAATATTACTGAAAAAGTATTGAGCAACGCATCTCCTGGCTCTATCGTGCTAATGCATGCGAGTGCAGGTGCCGTCAATACTCCAACAGCACTTCCTGATATCATAGTGGGACTGAAAGAAATGGGATATCAATTTGTGACTATTCCGGAGCTTCTTGATTACTTACCAGCAAACGAAATTCAATACATTCCAGACTCAAAGCCTTCCAATAGTAAATTACAAGTCAATTTGTCATTGAATCAATAAAGTATTTTTATTTCCGGCGATTCAGTGGTCGTATACTTTTATAATTTCTACAAACACTACTAAAACCACAAGAAAGGAGCATTAATATGAGCAATAGTAAAAACTTGTCTTCTAAAAAACAAGGTAAAAGTAGTGTATCGGATAATAATATGAGTAACAAGAATGTTACCCATACGGATCATAATTCTAAGACCAAATCAAACAATACACCATCAGTGAGCTAGGGAAGATCAAACTTCCCTTTTTATTGTATTTTTTTATTTTGCAATAATTTATCCAAGTCAGAAGAAATGCTAGCAATTGTTTAATTATAAAAAAGTGCTACAACCCTGTATTAAGAGGGATTGTAGCACCGGAGCAGCCTATAATTACTCGTACAATAGTTATGATAGATATCTTTACCACCACGAATAATATGGATTATTTTTATTCTTACTTTTCCTACCATGATTTTCATTTCCGGCCGTATTGGCAGTTGAATTATTGCTCATATTATTGCTCGTACTATTGCTTGTACTACTGCTTTCATCATTGCTGGCATTAGCATTTATATTATTTGAATTACGCATACTATTTTTCTTCGTCATATGTTTCGTCTCCTTTCGTTATTTACATATTATCCGCACTTTCCGTAGAATAATGCTGTCGTATTGTAATTATTTAATGTATACCAATATTTAAGCAAACTCTATTGAACAACAGTAATGTTATAATGAAAGCAGCCTTCCTCAATACAATTATTATCACCGAGCCACAAAAAAGGGGCTGTTTCAAATATTATAATATTGAAACAGTCCCTCTATTGTTGTTAATAACTAGCTAAACTCCTATTCCGCTTTATAGATGTTGTAAAGTATTTCAGCTACTTCCGCTCTAGTCAGATTGCCTTTGGAGTTTATCTGTCTCCGTCCTAAATATTTTTTAAGTGTTTCTTAAGAGTACCTAAGAGTTCCACTTTAAATGCGTTGGAAGAATGCGGCAATAACTCTACACATTCACTGCATACTTCCTCTTCCACAGTAATCAAATCTGGTCTTTCAAATGAATTTTTTGCTAAGACATCTTCATTCCAAATTCGTTTCACCAGCGAAATGTGACTGCTTGGAATTTCCAGCATTACAGACTCAGAGTAATGACGATTAACAGCAAACACGATTATTTCCTTCTGAGTATTCATACAGCATACAATATCGATAAATGGCACGTTTTCTAAAGCTTCAATATTGCCTAGAGCCGGTACATCATAAGTATCACTTTCATATTCACACTCCAAAACCACTTCCGGTTTCTCGTCTGCATACATTTTGATCAAGTGATAAGTAGCCGTTCCAAATGCATCTCCTCTGCTGCTTCGTATGATTCCACCAGACCAGCCATTCACTAGATCTGAAGTATTGCACATAATCAGATTATTAGCATTTCGTAAAAATACATTTAATAGTCCTGCATTTGCTACAAGTGCTTCTATGGTCTGCTCACGCTCAGATTTATCCTGCTCACCATAATTGCAATTCCACTCAGTTACTGCGATTGGCACCTTAATTTCCACTTCTTCCATTGTTTGTACCGTTAATTGCAGTACTTTCTCCTGCTTGACCGGTGCTGCCACAACCGCTTGATATAGTTCTTTGTTATCTACTGTTGACGAATCAATTAGAGGTGCATAAAAATGTAAGGTCAGTGCATCAATCGATTCTTTCCCTTCTGATAATACGATTCTGTTCCATTCCTGATCCAGATTTCCACCATCACCCCCACAAACTAAAAAAGTGATATTGGGATCTTTTTGTTTCATAGCATACGCAAACTTGCGATACTTCTGAATATATTCCTTGGCATCACAATGACCTATCTCCCATGTACCAAAAACTTCATTGCCAATTTCCCAGTACTTTACATTATATGGTTCCAAATGGCCATTATCTGCTCGTTTCTTTCCATAAATGGTACTGAGGTCACCATTGCAATACTCCACCCCAAATTCTGCATCCTCTGGGGTAGAGGAACCAAAATTTACACAGACTAATGGCTCACTGGCTACTTCTCTGCAAAATGCAAGATAATCATCTGTGCCAAATTGATTTTGCTCAATTCCGCCCCAGTGCTCATTTTCACTGCTTGGTCGTTCATCCCTTGGCCCAATACCCTCCTCCCAAAAATAGCAGTCTGCCGCGCAACCTCCAGGAAATCTCATGATACTCGGCCCTAAGGGCTTTATGTATTCCATTACATTTTTCCAGACTCCACAATGTGCGCTCATAGGCATAAGTGAAGACTGATCAAACCACATGATTCCCTTGCCGTCGATTAGATACTGTATTATAGCATTTTCTTCGCAGTTCATATTTAGAAAATCGTATTCGCACTTGTTCCATTCACCAGGAGTAACTTGATATTTCTTTTCAAAAAGCATTTTCTTTGAAGATGATAAGATCCTTATCATCAAGGAAGTTTTTTTCTCACAATAGGTCCAAAGATAACCCCGGTACTCCTCCTTGTCATGCAATTTTAAATTCTCCTGCTGGATTCCACCTGCCTGATCCAATCCATTGGTGACTTTTTGAGATTGTCTGGGCGTAAAAACACGCTTTGTATCCAGCTGGCATTCCGTGCCTTCTCCAACCACCACCCAAGGAAAAGATACTCCACTCTGATCTGCCTCACTGTTTTCGAAACCACGTGATAGTAACAGTTCAGCCCACAGACCTGGGTCAATACAATCATACATACACTCCAGGAAATGACCAAAAAGGTATTTTGGAACTGTGCCTCTTATTTTTTCCGGATGAACTATAAGTGATATCTTTTTCATACATGATTATCCTTTCATACCTGTCATTGCTATTCCCTGAACAAATGATTTCTGTGCCACGCAATAGGCGATAAAAATTGGAAGTAATGAGAGTACAGAACCAGCCATAATAATGCCATATTCCACTACATGTGTTCCCATAAAAGAAGCTAATCCAGCTGCTAACGTCTTCATATTTGGTCTTGTAGCAATAATTAAGGGATAAAGAAGATCATTCCAGTTATACATAAAGTGAAAAATTAGTAATGTTACAATCGCTGGTTTGCACAGTGGCATCATTATTTTTCTATAAATTTGAAACTCTGTACAACCGTCTATTCGCGCAGCTTCTTCCAATCCGACCGGCAGTGATACAAAAAACTGTCTCATCATAAAGATCCCGAATGCATTTGTTGCTCTTGGCAAAACAAGACCTGCATATGTATTTAATAATTTCATGTGAAATAATTCAGAGTAAAGAGGTACCATGATAACCTGAAAAGGTATCATTAATGTTATTAATACCAATGTAAATAGAATATCGCGTCCCTTAAAATGTAATCTTGCAAATGCATATCCGGACATACTATCTAACAGAATTGAGCAAGCTGTTACTGCACTAGCAAAAATCAGTGTATTCTTATAATAGGTCAGAAACGGAATGCGCTCCCATATACTTTTAAAATTGTTAAACGTATAGTTTCCAGATAAAAGAACTGGTGGAAAACTCCGAATATCTGCTTCGCTCTTGAACGCCGTTATAAGCATCCAAATAAATGGATACACCATCAGAAAAACCACTATCAGCAAAACGAAACGAACAATTATATTTCCGATTGTTATATTTTTCTTTTTCACAGCAGATCCTCCTTAATTCAGTGAACTTTCGTCACGCTTCAACATATTAAATAAAGGAACAGATGCTAATAATGTAATAATTAGGAGCATTACTGCTATCGCTGACGCATATCCCATATTTGATTTTTCAAATGCATTTGAATATATGTATTGAACTAAAGTTTCTGTGCTAAAAATTGGTCCACCCTTTGTCATAACATAGACCTGATCAAAAACCTGGAAGGAAGAGATCACTGAATCAACAATAATGAAAGTCAATGTTGGCATAAGCAACGGAATCGTGATACGAAATAATTTCTTTATTGGGGTTACTCCATCCATTTCTGCGGCTTCATAATATGTCTCCGGTATCCCAACAAGACCTGCAACAAGCACAACCATCTTAAATCCAAGATTCTTCCAGATACCAATCAGAATCATGGTTGGCATTGCCCATGTAGTGCTGTTAAGAAGATTTGGCAAATTAATTCCTATTCGTCTCAGCCAATAGGTATAGATTCCATAATCATTGTTTATCAAAAAAGACCATGTAATTGCTATGATTGTCATAGAACAGATTGCCGGAAGGAAATAAACTGACCGAACAAAAGAATTAAACTTTGATGTTTTTTGTAATGCTATCCCTATCAGTAGAGCAATAATAACCTGCAGAGGTACCATGCATACCGTATAATATATGGTATTCTTCAAGGCATTACAAAACCGACTATCTGATAGTAATTTCCCATAATTCTGTGCTCCCACAAACTTTGTATTAGTAAACATCATGTTAAAAGTCTCTGTACTATAAATAAAGGACATTATCATTGGAAAAAAAACAAACACAGCAAAAACTAACATGGAAGGTGTAATAAAAGCCAAACCTGCCCTATCTTGTTTTGTAAAATATTGATTTTTTACTTTCCTTGTCTGACTTTTCAATTTTCGTCCTCCTATAATAATGGTGGAGAGCTTTTACTCTCCGCCATTATTTTGCAATATCCTAATTTCCAAGCAATTTATTCATTTGATCCGTTGCCTCATCAAGTGTATCCTGAATATTTGCTCCCTCTAATAATATTCTTTCCAGTGCAGGAGTAATTACATCTACATCAAGTTCGCCAAAGTTTGTCAACTTCTGTAAATAGAAATGAGCATACTGAACCTGATCACTAAATAAAGCTACCGCTTCATTGCTTGCCAAACGTTCGTCTGCAGCAGCATCCGTATTAGTTACAGGAAATCCAACACTACCAGACCATTCAACCTGAGCATCTACACTCTGCCAATATGCAAAGAAATCATAGATACCTGCTTTATGATCTTCTTTTGCACTTGATGTCATATACATACCAACACCCTGTGCAAGTGTAGCTTTACCTGCAGGACCTGCTGGTACGCCTGCCATTCCATAGTTAAGACCAGCTGCATCAAAAATTCCTGCTGCCCATGGTCCACAGAAATACATTCCCAGCTTTCCGGTTGAAAACAAGGTATCAATATCTGCGCCTGTACATGCTTCTGGTCCAATTTTATCATTTCTAATCAGATTTGCCCAGCGTGTTATCGTCTCAACATTCTCCGGACTATTAAATACTGATTTTCCATTCTGAATGAAATCTCCACCGCCTGCCCAGATCATGATGGGCCACATTTGAATCGTATTATTCGTTGCCATTCCAAAACCATACTGATGCTCGCCATCTACATCACTAGTAAGAGCAAGCGCAGCTTCTTCTAAGTCATCCCATGTCCAGTCATCACTAGGATAATCAATTTTTGCTTTATCAAAGATATCCTTATTGTAATATAAAATCAGGGATGCAATGTTAACCGGAACTCCATAATAATCTCCATTATACTGTAAATTTTCATTAAACACAGTTGGTATTTTAGAACTGTCAACCTGACCACTTTCATAAATATCATCGATAGAAACAATTGCTCCGGATTCTGCATATCCACCAATACGTTCTGTTGCAAAAGCAGTAATATCAGGTCCTTCTCCTACCGGTAACGATGTTGCAAGCTGCTGATATAAAGTATCCCAGGACACTCTTTCCATCTGTACTTCAACATTAAGGTCATTAGAAGCGTTATATTCATCAATAATCTTCTGCATTACCTCGCCATCCGTTCCAGTAAAACCATTCCAATATGTAATTACGGTTTTTTCACTGCTGGTAATATCAGTGGAATCTTCCTCTGTTGTCTCTGCTGTTGTCTCAGCTGGTGTCTCTGCTGATTTCTCTGTCTCCGTCTGACTATCATTTGATGCAGGCTGTTCTCCAGTTCCACAAGCTGTCAGTCCAACTACCATAGTTGCAACTAACAACAGCGCCAGGAATTTTTTGATTTTTTTCATTTTCTTTCCTCCATCTTTCTTATTCATAATATTCTTTTAAAGCAAACAGCTTAGTGGTTTACCACCACCTGCCTGCAAAAAAGTGCAGTCTAAATATTGAAACATTGCATCTCCATCCATTCGAAATGAAAGATGAGATGATCTCTGACAAAAAATAGTTCTATGCCATTCTTCACCATGTCTAACCTTTACACTTTGCAAGTCATACAAAAATCCCACTCTCTGCCAATAGTTCCCTTCGATAACAATAAGTGTTTCATTATGATCTTCTGTATAAACAGATATACTTCCTTTCGTTGGTCTAACACAAACTTCTATATAAAATGCTTCTTTTACAGGAAGAAGTATTTTATAATCATCTGTAACACACACCACTCCATCCTGGTCTTTCTCCATGTTACAGAATGGCTTCTGTTGGATATAACAAATATCTGGATGTGGCAGCTTATCAATCCCGTCTCCGGAAGGAGCTTTTGTTTTAAGTAATTCATCTTCTCTCCAAATATAGTCTATATATAATTCTCTGTCATCCTCTACTGCTTTGTTCTTTCCCCTTTGCTCCCTGCCATGATATACAATAATCGGTGTAATATGGTCCGGAGCCTGCGTAATACTGTTATGACCTGGTCCCTTAATCCCGTTCTGCACTTTCACAAGTGGTCTGAATTCATTATCCGAAGGATATTTCTTTAAGAACATGTCACATAAATTATCAGTAGTTTTCCCCATCGCATATCCCACAAAATAATCAGAACTAGTAAAAGCATTCCCACTATACATCAGCCAGCTGGTTTCTCCATCGGATAGATAGTATGGTCCTTCCAATGTATGCCAGTCCTTTCCATCTCCGAATCGATTACGAGCAAATATCTCCTGATCGATGCTTGGTAGCAGCACCAACTGACCCTTCCCTGCTAATTTCATTGGGGTTAATAATTCATCCATCCATATGGTGGTCCCAATACGTCCATTGCTTTCGTTATTTTGAATATTTGCTGCGTAATAAATATAGATACGTCTATCTTTCTTAATCACATGTGGATCAATACTAAAGTAATCTGTAAGTGTTGCCGTATATTTGAAAGGACCTAATGGATGATCTGATACTGCTACTCGTAGAAAATGTAGATGATCATCTGCCTCTCCATCCTTCAAGGAAGAATAGTATAGATAAAATAATCCCTCCCATTCGAATACCGAAGGCGCCCAGTAACTATATTCCCTATCATTTTGGTACGCATAATTATGTTCAGTAAAACGTTCCATGTCTTTTGAGAAAAGTACTTTAATGCCCAATTCCCCCGAGGAATAACAATAATAACCATCTCTCCACCTTATCATGTATGGATCTGGGTTCGTATGTATTTTTCTCGTTTCTGTTCCGTTTTCTTCGATTATTTTTACCGGTAAATGCTTCATATAATTCTCCGTAACGTTACGATTTTTGGTTAAAAGAAAAAGTTATGTGCTATTTCTTCACAAACTTTTCCTTGTTACGATTTCACAATCAATGTAGTGCTCTGTTTTATCGGTCATCTCATTATTAATCTGATCCAATAAGAGCTTCATCGCCCGTCTTCCTTTTTCAAGAAATGGCTGATGCACTGTTGTCAAAATATTTTCTCTTGCTGTTGGCATAATGTCGTCAAATCCAGTAACGGCAATCTGTTCTGGTACCTTAATCTTTTTATGTTTTAATATATCAATAACCGTATATGCCAAGATATCATTCCAACATATAAAACAATCTGTTCCCTTATTGATACAAGCGTCTATACATTCCGTAATATCAGATATCGCTGTTCCGCAAATATATATATCATCACCTGCTAATCCAGCCTGTTTCATGGCATCCTTAAATCCCTTCCGACGTAATTCTTCTTCAATCGTAATATTAGAATATGCCAGATACGCTGGTTTTTTCTTTCCCTTTTGTAGCGCCATCCTTGTAATATCCGCTATTCCTTTTCGACCATTACAATTTAGCTGTACTATAGAATTATTAGAATGTGCTGAAAGCAGAACCCCACATGCCTGACTTTCCACAAAAGATTGTAAATATCTATCGGGTAGGTTACCCAAAAGCAAAAAGCCATCACTCGTTCGATTTCTAAACAGTGCCTGAATTTGCTGATCAGACAACTCTGTATTGTCAACAAGCTTTACCAGAACATCATAATGATGTGTTCGTGCTTCTGCTAATACACCGAAGAATTCGCCAGTAAATGTATTTTCACTTTCAATCGCTTCATTTGTTATAACAGTAATAGCATTTGACCTACCATTACGAAAACTCTGTGCAAGTCTATCGGGAACATAATGTAATTCCTTTGCAACTTCCAATATACGAATCCGGGTCTCATCCTTTACTCCGGCTCTTCCATTCAATGCATAGGAGGCCGTTGTCGGTGAAACACCTGCTTTTTTGGCAACTTCCGTTATGGTAACCAATCGGCTTCCTCCTCTTCCGTAACGTTACGATTAAGTTAATTATACTCCTCTTCTTACATATGTCAATATCATTTTGAAAATATTTCTAATTTTTTTATTTCTATTCAACTCTTTTTCTATTCTACCTGAAATACATTAGTACCCCATATTTCCTTTTCCTTATGGCTAATTCCTTTTTATATAAAGGTCCATGATTAAGGAGGTTTAGTTTCCTTTATAAGGATCTAATACTAATTGAAATACGGCAAAACTGAATTTTTCTTCTTTTGTTCATCATTTGATACCTTTAACATATTTTGTTATAAGAGTAAATTAATGAAGGAACTTTAATTATGGAAATATATATTGTTAAACCTGGAGATACCGTTTTATCAATATCTCAGATATACAATATTCCTTATCAAAGATTGGCTTACGATAATTATACCTTACCAAGTTACAATATTGTAAATGGACAAATTATGATAATAGCACCGCCGAAGCAAATCTATAAAGTAGTAGAAGGTGATACATTAGAAAGTATAGCTAGTAAGAATAATATATCAATTTTACAGCTATTGCAAAACAACCCATACCTTTCAGATAGAGATTATTTAAATCTAGATGAAGAACTGATTATTAGTTACGATAAAAAAGACCAGCAAATAGAAGTAGATGGTTTTTGTTTTCAAAATATAAATCTTGATATATTAAAAAAAATTGCTCCTTTTCTCACTTATTTAACCATAGTCGACTATAAAGTTGATGCATTTGGCAAGATACAAACAAGTGATAATAGTGTGATAATTCAAATGGCTAAAACATATGGGGTTGCTCCAATGATGTTGATATCATCTTTTTCACGGACAGGAAAGGGCAGCTACGGCATAACAAACAAAATATTTAATAATGAAGAAATTCAAAACACTCTTATTCAAGAAGTTCTTTATTATCTTCGCAAGGACGGACTTTTTGGTGTAAATTTTGGATTCTCACATGTGATTCAGGAAGATTTACAAAATTATGTTAATTTAATTGCAAGGGCAAAAGAAGTTTTACAGAGTGAGGGCTATTCGGTTTTTGTTACCATGGAACCTGACACTTTTGGTTATAAAGCCAATGAGAGTAATGAAATATCTTATTATTCTCAATTAGGCAATATTGCTGATGCAATTGTATTGCTATCCTACCAATGGGTAAATGCTTATTTTCCTTCTTATATACAGACAACGATACCTTTTTTAAATAACTATATAAGTTATGCTCTAACACAAATCCCGTCTGAAAAAATATTAGTGGGATATACTAGAGTAGCATATGACTGGGAATTACCTTATGTAGAGGGTTCATCACCAGTAGCTACATTAGCAAACTACCAAGCACTTAATCAAGCTAGCCAAATAGGTAGCGATGTAGGGTTTGATGAATATTACCTTACACCTTATTATTACTATTATAACACTGATGGAATCAGACATTTTGTATGGTTTAAAGACGCAAGAACGTTAAATCCTTTAATGAATAATGTGGTAGAATATCACCTTAAGGGTATTACTATATGGAACATTATGGACTTTGTACCGCAACTGTGGATATCAATTAATTCTCAGTACAATATAAGAAAAGTATTAAATATCACATCTGAGATTGTGTAGTATTTTATGGGACTTTTTGTTTCTCAAGCCTGTCCTATTTCATTATTCTCCAATCAAAAGAGCCCTGACCGGTGCTGCCTCAGCACCAACGATATTGACCGGTGCTGCGACCAGAAAATATTCTCCTTCTACTATATTTTTCAACCTCAAACCTTCCAAAATTACTACATCGGATTTCATCAGCGAAAGGTGTGTTTCATGTTCCGGCTGATCCCGTTCAATTCCCAGCGCATCAATTCCCACACCTTTTATTTTTTTCTCTGCCAAGTATTTTGCACCTGATTTATCCAGATAGACAAATTCTTTTTCCAGAATATTCTCGAACGAGTTTCTCGTCTTTAAAAGAATAAAGTCCCCTTCCAAGATCTCTTTGCCAATCATATCCTGGTCAGTGATCTTTTCTTCCAATGCTGTCAAATCAATGACTTTACATTCGGTGACGACCCGATTTATCTCCAGGGTATCTATGGTATTGCCGTCAGTCATCATATGTAGACTACAGTCCAGGTGAGTTCCGGTATGCAAGTTCATCTCAATTCTGCTTTCATATATTTTACCTGTAGCATAATTACAATCATTTTTAAACAGTGGTCGTTTATTATTCTTTCCACCATATACCGGCATCAAGTGTTGTATCGGCATTGATATATCATATATCTTACCAATTTTATTATTCATACTGTTTCCTCCTGTATTAATATTTCAATATTGGTTCATGTTACTCGTTCATCAGATACTTCATTTAATCACATATTGTTCAATCGCCAACGCCACACCATCATTGTCATTAATTTCTGTTACTACATCTGATATCTCAAGAATTTCGGGTACTGAATTCCCCATAGCTACACCTATTCCCGCCATTTTGATCATGGTAACATCATTCAAACCATCTCCAAAAGCTATTGCATCAGCAATATCAAGATTAAGATAAGCACATAATACACTGAGCGCATTCCCTTTGTTTGCTTCCTTGCAGTTTACTTCAATGTTGTTTTCAATAGAAGATGTAATGGCCAGGTCTGGAAACCCTAATGGCATTGCCCTCAGAATTTCATCATGTAATTGCAGATCCTTAAAGAACATTTGGATTTTCTGAACTGGTTGATTTTTCTTATATACCAATTCTCTCAAATTATCTACTGGAGTACGTGTACTTTTAACTAATTCACGAAACGCCTGAATTTGAAAAAATTCATCAATCTTATCATAAAATGTTCGATTTATCCATCTCCTGCCATCGAGAAAGCATTCATAGATAACCGGTAATCGTTCAATATAAGAAAATATCTGTTCCGATTGTTCTAATGTAATTTCTGCTCTATGTAATACCTTTTTCTCATCAGCATCATAAATTTCTGCTCCATTTAAAGCAATTACATATCTTATAAACAACTGTTCACGGATTTTTTGTGGTATTTCAGAATAAGAACGGCCTGTTGCAGGAACAATATGTATTCCTATCTCCGAGGCTTGCCTTAATGCCGCTATACTTCGATCAGAAATTTTTTTATCATTATTCAAAATTGTTCCATCAAGATCAAATGCTATGAGTTTTATAGACATATTAGATATTCCACCATTCTTTAAATTAAAGTAATTCGACATCACCTGTTCATCATCAGCCATTATTTAAAATATTATTTGTGAAAAACTATTAGTTTAAGATTAAAGAATAAACTTATTTACAATAGTCTGAAGATTCTCTGACATCTCATTCAAAACAGATACTGAAGATAATACCTCCTCAATTCCTGCTAACTGTTCTTCCGTGGCAGCAGCCACTTCATTACTTTCATTTGAAGAAATTTCAGTAATTCTTGAGATATTTGTTATTAGTTCTTCGACCTCTTGAACACCAGATAACATTTTTTCAATTTCACCGGATATCTCTCTGATCTGAGAATTCACATCTCTACTAGCAAATACTATATCACTAAATGATTCTATAGCATCTTGTGCGAGTTGAGTTCCACCCTTTACTTCTTTTACTCCAATCAACATACTTTCAGATACAGCCGATGAGCTGGCTTGTATTTCACTCAACATTATAGTTATTTCATTAACTGCATTGGAAGAATTTGTAGCTAATCTTCTTATTTCATCAGCAACTACAGAAAAACCTCTTCCATATTCTCCTGCTCTTGCAGCCTCGATAGCAGCATTTAATGCGAGAAGATTGGTTTGAGAAGCTATTTCTGTAATTTTGTTTAAAATCACTTTAATCTCATTCGACCTTTTAACCAATCGATCAGTAACCTTCTGTGTGTCGATTATTTTTCCCTCAATAATAGCAATTTGGTCAAGTAAGGCACTCATCTTTTCATTTCCTATATTTGCTACCTGATTCGCCTTATCTGATGATTCCATAACCTTGTCTGAGCTTTCAAATACTTTTTTGTTACCTTCAATCAATGTATGAATAACCTTTACCGTCTTCTGCGATTGTTCAAATTGTTCTTTTGCTCCTAAGGATACAAGTTGTGATGAATTTGCAATTTGTTCAACGACTTTAGAGCTTTGCTCCGTATTGAGTTTAAGCATCTCTGCTGCATTGGCAACACTGCGACTATCATCTCTGATATTTCCTATTAACTTACTTAAATTTTCACTCATTGTATTAAATGCTTCAGCAAGAATAGCTAAATCATCTTTAGATTTCGTATGTACTTTTTTGACTATTAAATTATTTTTTGAGATTTCATAAGCTTGCTGAGCCAGTTTTGAGATTATATTTGTAATTTTACTTGTAAAAAGCATAGCTCCTATAGTGCTGCTTATCCCTATCATTATAATCAAAGAAACCATGACAGCCCCTGCTTTATCTGTCTGATTGTTAAGTTTTATTTTTTCCTGTGTAAAATATTGTAATTCAGTTTTAATCAGATTATTGAAGTTATCCTTCATAAGGTTTAATGTATTATATGCATCGTCCTTTTTTTTGATTCCGTCTGCATCATATGGATCATCCGCTAGCACGAATGCAACAGATATATCTTGGAGAAATCTTGATGAAAGTTTTTCACAAGTTGTATAAGCCTCTTTTCCATCTTCGTCTTGAATTAAGCTGATTAATTTATCCATGTCGGAATTAATACTGTCTAAATTATTAATAACCATTTCTTTATCTTCTACGTTTTTAAATTTAATATAAGCAGATAGTCCTTCACCAAAAGTCATAATGTCATCTGCAGAATCGACAATCCCATTTGCTAAAACCACTGTTTCAACCATATTATCTAACTTGGCCATTGATAACTTTAATGTAGTATATGTAATCATACTAATTGTTCCCATAATGACAACGATTGTTACAAATCCCAAGATTAATTTCCCTTTTAATGATAAATGCAAACCTAAAACTTTTTTAGAAAATCTAGTTTCTTTCATCTTAGACTCCTCACTTTCCTGGTTAGTCAGCCAATATTTCGGTATTTTCAAATAAAAGTATTGATAGCATTATAATATTGCTGAAATAATACCTGGGAAGAGTATTTACTCTCCCCAAATATATCTATATGATTATACCAATTCTCTCCTTCTCTTCCTTCCATAGCAGTCCATCCATATAATACCAACCGTTACGATACCTTGGAATAGAAGTTGAACGTAGGAATCTATACCTACCATATTCATAGAATTCTGTAATACTGCGAATACTAACAAACCGATTAATGACTGGGGTGCTCCACCAATACCTCCTGCAAATGAAGTACCTCCGACTACAACACCACAATTAACTAGCAATGCCGTATTATCACCATAGGTAGAGTTTCCTGAATTCAACATGGATGAAAGCATAACACCACCTAACGCCGCTATAACCCCGCTATAGACATAGGTTAATGCTTTTGTACGCAACACATTGATACCGGAATATTTTGCCACCTCATAATCTCCGCCTATGGCATAACAGTTCCTACCAAACGAAGAATAACGAAGTATCCAAAAAGTAAGTCCTAATACAACGGCCATAACAAAAACCAGATTAGGAATCTGATTAAACCATTTATAGTTAGACAACAATACATAATTAGGGTTTTCACATGAAACAGGATGTGCATCCGTTAAATATTGTGCAACACCGGTAAGTAACATGCCCATTCCTAAAGTTATTATAAATGGTTCCGTTTTTTGATATACGGAAAAAAAAGCATTAATCGATCCCACTATAGCACCAACTAGGAGCGCACATAGTATTGCAATCAACATCGGAACATTAGCATTCATCAGTTTAATTACTACTATACCTGAAACAACCATAACACCACCTATTGATAAATCAGCTCCTCCTGCCACTAAGACAAGCGTAATTCCAAATGCCAAAATTAACAGTACGGATCCAGACTTCATTAGATTTATGAGATTAAATGGCGTATAAAAGTTTGTCTTAACAAAAAGCATCGCTGTAAACATTAAAATTAATGCCATAAAGGCTTTTTGTTTATTAACAATATTCAAAACTTTTTTACCGTATCGCAAGATATTCATTCTAAATTCCTCCTAATGCTGCTTGCGGTTATCCAACCATATGGCAATAACCAGAATCGCTCCTTTTAATATGTATTGGAAATATACAGAAACCCCCAATAGATTCATACAATTTGATAAAAGTATTACTAACATAGTACCCAATACGGTACGCATAACACTTCCTTTTCCACCGACAAGGGTCGTACCGCCTACAACTACTGCAAGAATGGCATTTGTCTCATAGCCCATTCCTATAACAGGAGACGCTGTAGTAACACGAGATATTAGTACAATAGATCCAATTGCTGACATTAAGCCCGATATGGCATAGATAAAAACGATACTACGGTTAATATTGATTCCACATAGTTTAGTAGCCGATTTATTGCCACCTGTCAATCGCATTACTCTGCCTGCGTATGTTTTATTCTGAAGCACATAGAGCACTAATAGACAAAGTAAGAATAAGATGAATGATACGGAAAAAATACCTACACTACCTGTGCCTAAAACTTCAAAGATCGTTGTATTATTTTCCGACCAAAATATGTGCTTTGTAGATCCCCCACTTAGTATTAGTGCTAATGCTCCATAAACTAAACTCATACCGTAAGTCATAAAAAGTGCTTCAGCCTGTGTCAAGGCTCCACTGGTTAGCAATAGAGAACTATTTAATATTCCACATAAAACACCAATGATTAACCCAATAATAAGTGCCGGTCCTTGTCCAACGACATCAATGAGTGATACCGTGACTACAGCAACCAGAGATATAACGCCGGCTACGGATAAATCTATGAAACCTCCGATTATGACAAAAGTCATACCAAGCGCAACCATAATAAGCGGCCCAAATTGACGCATGACATTAGTCAGATTTCCGACTGTCACAAATGCCGGCTGAATAATAGTAGTGATAAGAACGAGTATTGCGATTGCTCCTAATATCAGATAATCTTTGAAAATTATTTGAAATATTTTTTTCAAATCAAATTTTGAGGTCATGATACTATTCCTTTCTTTTAAACTCGAGTGCTTTACTCATAATTTGGTCTGGAGATGTTTCTCGCGGATCAAATTCACCTGTTACACGCCCATCGCATATGGTGAGCACTCGGTTACTCATATTGAGTACTTCCGGAAGTTCGGAAGATATCAATATAATCGCTCCACCATTTTCTACTATTTGTTTCATTAGTAAATAGATTTCATATTTCGCTCCTACATCTATTCCCCTTGTAGGTTCATCAAGAATAAGAACACGTGGATTAATCTCCATCCATCTTGCTACTATACATTTTTGTTGATTTCCACCTGAAAGACTCTGTACGGTTGTCTTAATCGATGGTGTTTTAATTCCGAGTGATTTTACATGACGTTCGGCTATCTCTTTTTCCTTTGACTTATTTAAAAAACCATATTTAGTCAATTTTTCAAGGCTGGCCATTGATATGTTATTTTCTACTGAGAACGGCAAGACTAATCCTTGTATTTTTCTATCTTCCGTAACTAAAGCAATTCCTGCCTTCTTTGCATCACTAGGTTTCTTAATTTTTACCGGTTTTCCTTCAATAAGAATTTTGTGACCTTTTATCTTGTCTGCACCAAAAATTGCTCGGACTATTTCAGTTCTTCCTGCTCCTACAAGTCCTACTAAACCGAGAATCTCTCCCTTTCGCAATCTAAACGAAACATCATGCAGTTTATTTGTATTTATTGTTTTAACATCCATTAGTGTTTCACCAACGCAATTAGCTCGTTCTGGATATTCATTTTCAATTGTGCGACCTACCATTTTTGCAATCATTTCACTTCTAGATATTTCATTGGTAAATTTTGTATCAATAACATGTCCATCTCGCATTATCGTTACTACACTACAAAACTTAAAAATTTCATCTAACTTATGACTAATATATATAATGGAAATACCTTGTTCCTTAAGCTGGAGAATAATCTTAGTTAACTCCTTCATTTCGTCAGATGTTAGGCTGCTGCTCGGTTCATCCATAATGATCAACTTTGAATCAAATGATAAAGCCTTGGTTATTTCTACCATCTGTTTTTCTGATACACTTAATTCAGAAACCAACTTATATGTATCAATATTACTTCCTATACTATTGAGCAATACCTTTGCCTTCACATGAATATTTTGCATTCCTCCCAATTCAGTGAACCGACCAAGAAAAATGTTTTCTCCGACACTCATTGTGTTAACAAGGTTCAATTCCTGGTAAATTATACTTAGACCGCTTTTCATGGACTTTATGGGTGAAGTATTTTCAACTTTCTCGCCATCAAAAATAATTGTACCGGAATCCTTCGTATGCACTCCACTCAATATTTTCATTAATGTAGATTTGCCGGCTCCGTTTTCTCCTACTATACCATGAACAGTACCTCTTTTAACTTCGATTGAAACCTGATTTAATGCTTTAACACCCGGAAAGTATTTACTAACATTATTAATACTAAGAATAATATCCTGATCCATTTTTTGCATTCGGATAACCTCTTTCAATAAGTTTTAGATAAAGCTCGTTCCGGTTTACCCGAAACGAGCTTTATTGATATGTCGTAGGCTCTTTACCATTCAGGAGCAGTAAAAGTGTCGATATTTCCCAGATCAACTATGTCTAATGGAATAAAATTGATTTTCTCAACTTCTTTTCCATCAATAACATTTTTAGCTAACTCTAGAGATTTTTTTGTCATATTAGTAAAGTTTTGCATAATAGTAACACTTTGATCACCACTCTTTACCTGTTCAAAACCTGCTCTACAACCATCTACAGCCACCAGGTAAACATTTTCCATATTTGCAGCTTTGAGAGCTTGAATAACTCCGGTTGCACCATTATCCCAGTGACAGAATATTCCATCAATCTCTGAACCATGTTTTGTAATCATATCTTCAGCAATTGCCATAGCTTGATCGGTTGCCCACTGTTGAGGTGCTTTGTAATCAATAACGGCAATATTGGTTCCTTCAAGAACACTATTGAATCCATCATGTCTTTTGTTTTGTGCGTCATGACCAGCCTGACCACCAATTTCAACGATATTTGCACCATCCGGAAAATGGTTAATGAATGCTTGAGCTGCAGCTTCACCAGCTTGATTATCATTTACTCCAACAAAGAAATCACGCGCATCCTGATTACCCTCAGGTAAATCAGAAGAAAACATGCCAACGATTACTCCAGCTTCCTTAGCAGCCTGTAATGATGGAATAATGGCATTTATATCATTTGGTGTAACAAATATAGCTTTAACACCTTGAGCAACAGCATTATCAACTGCCTGTACATTCACCTGCGCATCACCTTTAGCATCAAGAATAATAACTTCAAAACCATAATCTGCCCCATATTTTTCAAACTCTTTTGCAGCAAAAGCCATAGCTTCTGTCGCCATGTTCTGAGCAATGAATGCTACCTTAACTGTGGCATCAACTGTTTCCGTATCCGAAGTATTACTGTCTGCACTGCTTTCAGTTGTTTCATTATTGCTTGTAGTATCATTACTCTTTGTAGAAGTTTCATTAGCTGTTTTGCTACACCCCGCTAACATTCCAATCATGAAAATTACCATCATAATGGATATAGCTCTCATTTTCTTCATTTTCATTTTTAAATCCTCCTCTTATTTTAATTTCATATTTATCTAAATGCCTGTCTTGTATGTCCATATCACAAGAATACGGGTGATAAATTCCAAGCAAAGAGATACACCTTTGATGAATGCAAATATCTAATTATCTTAAAATAGTAATTCCATAGCACCAATAATTCCTGACATTGAACCTAACTTCGCTTCTAGAAAATATACCGGATATTCACTTTTGTTATATTCATAAAATAGCTCTTTCACTCTGCCAAAGAGTTTTTCTCCCATTGACAGCAATCCTCCACTAAACACAAAACAATTTATGTTTAAAATTATGTATATGTTATATAACCACATAGCCATATACTGAGCCATTTGCTCTACAGCTCTTTTTGCAAGGGGATCATCCATTTCAAACGCTATGTTGATATACTCTGCGGTAATCAATTCTTTTCCACCGGCCAACTCAGAAATTATGGTTTTCTCACCATTATCAATCCAATCTATGACACTATTAGTTATCATTTTTCCTGAACATAGCGAATTGAAACATCCTTCGTTATTACAACCGCATTTAGTACAAGTATTGCTGTATATACTAAACCCAGTTAACATATGGCCACTTTCACCCGACCACCCATAACTACCTCGGAAAACTTCTCCATTAATTATAATACTCGATGATATTCCTGTACTTACTGGGCAATAGACAAAGTGTTTGTAATTCTTTCCCACACCGTATCTGTATTCTGCTAAAGCACCAGCGTGCCCATCGTTATCTATTATAATTTTAATCTCGCTACCCAATTTACAATGCAGATAGTCTCTAAGTGGAAAATTACATATTAGAGGTAAGCTACCTGTCTTTACAATGTATCCGTCATTAAAATGCACATATGACGGTAAACCGATTCCTATCCCCAAAACATCAGAAATTGCTAATTGATTTTCTTCCAATAATTTATGTATATCATCTATGATAAGATTAAAAAAATGTTCTGAAGCAATAAAGGCATTCGAATCTCTTTTTATATTTGCTAATAGGTCTTTGTTTTCATTAAATAGCCCATAAGCAATTTTCGTACCTCCAACATCAATACCTAATAAAACTTTCATATTACCTCCCGATTATTGTAATAGTTCTCTAACATCCATTAATCATAAGTTCTACCACAACCGAATCCTTTGAAGCAATTCCCATATTCTTCAACTCCGCAATTTTATTTTTAAACTGAGGTAGATATTTCTCATGAGCAACTAACAATTCATCAAGGACAGTCTTAGCTTCTTCTCCGCTTTGAATTAGAGGATTGATTGTAAAAGCTTCAAGCGCTAAACCATAATCACCAGTAATTGCTGACTGAATTGTGCATTCTTCCATCGCTTTCATTAATTGTAACCATCCCTTTTCCGCTGACCTCATCTTGCCCCACGCAATCGGTTCAGCACCATTTGCAGAGATTATTGAAGATACTTCGACGATTGACTCAGGTTCAAGGCAGGGTATTGCTCCATTATTTTGAGTACTTACTACCATATGTAATTTCTTATCATTGTAAATTGCACTTATGCATTCACATGCAGCATTACTGTAATATGCCCCTCCTCGCTTTTCTAATTGTACAGGTTTAACACATAAATCCGGGTTTTTATATAGTTCAAACAAGGCTGCTTCTACATCATACATTTGTTCAGCACGAGTACCTCCGTCTTCGAATTCCTCCAGTGCATGTTCCAGCATTTCTTTAGAATTGTAATAATATCTGTGATAACCACAAGGAACTAACTTCATGGAATATAACATTTCTAAAGGAAATTTAGCCTGATAAATATTTGCCGGTGTTCCATTATTTTTCTCATTGATATTAGTAATTAATTTCTCTGTCAATTCATTTCCTTCATCATCAAAAACTTTGTGCCAATGAAAATGATTCAAACCTGCAAATCGGTAGGTTAACTCATTTCGCTTTTTTTCTAAAATTTCAGGTTCATTCATCATAGATATTTCAGGCACATTACAAAGCCCTATACATTTCTTCCATCCAAAGTGTTTAATAACAGCTTCAGTTATCATTCCACTAGGATTTGTGAAATTTATCAGCCAGGCATTTGGACAATATATCTTCATATCATCAATTATTTGCTTTATTACCGGTATTGTTCTAAATGCTTTCAAAATACCTCCCGCACCATTAGTCTCTTGACCTAGCATACCGTGCAAAGAAGGAATCCTTTCATCTTTTATCCGAGCTTCTAATAGACCAACCCGAAATTGCGTTGTCACAAAATCAGCATCCACCAAAGCCTCTTGTCTATCCAGAGTTGTATGTACTTTGACATCATAGGGAGATGCATCCCACATTCGCTGTGCCATCGTTCCTACGATCTCCAGTTTTTCTTTACCTACTTCAATATCCACCAGCCAAATTTCTTTGATCGGAAGTTCCTTAAATCGTTTGATAAAACCTTCAATTAGCTCTGGAGTATAACTGCTACCACCACCAATTGTTACTATCTTAATTGCTTTTTTCATTTCAGCACGCTCCTATTTAAAGATATTTCTAGGTCTCACAATAAACTTCCATGTCAAACAACCAGTAGCTCATCATTTTCTTCAGTAAAAAGAGTGAGAACCTAATGAATAAATTAGAACAATAAATCGTATTAACTTTCTTTAATGACTTTACTATCTTTTGTAAGTATAGCATATTATATTTTATATTTCAATCACTATTTTAACATATTAATCATTTCTTTATTTATTAACTATATAAAGTGGCTATAGAAAAGGCATATTTATGTGTTTCGAATGGCCTTATGATAAAACTATTACCGCAAAAAACTCATAGACATATTCTGAAATACTCATCATTAAGAATAATGTCTACGGAATACTTATTATTATGTTGTATAAAAAAGAAGCTTCTTAATATCCGAAATCCAAGAAGACGGAGACAGAACGAATTCCAGGGTTTGTTTTATGGCCTCGCAAACCATGCATATTCATTTTATACGCTCCTAAACAAATTCTGCATACCTAATGATGCCGCTCCGATTACACCTGCATTATCCTGAAGTGATGATATAACAATTTGTACTCCATCAGCACATTCTTTCATAGATAAATTGGCTGCAGTTGACTTTATTGGTTCCATTATATATTCACCTAAAACCGACATACTTCCACCAAATACAATCATCCCTGGGTTCATCATATTAATCACATAAGACAACGCTACTCCGATATATCGTCCCATTTTGTTCAATGCCTCAAGTACACATTTATCACCCATTTGTGCAGCTTGTTTAAGCATATTGAGGTTGATCGTACTTAAGTCTCCGTGCGAAAGCTCAGTAACCGAGCTTAATACTCCAGTATGAATAGAACCGATGACATCTTTAATAACACTATATTCAGTAGCTACGGTATCCAAACAGCCATATTTCCCACAAACACATTTTACCCCGCTTTCGACTACACGAATGTGCCCAATCTCTCCCGCTGCATAGCGGTTCCCATGAAACAATTCCCCATTTATAAAAATACCTGAACCAATTCCACGTCCAACATTAAGAAACACATAGTTTCTAACCCCTTTTGCCCGTCCGAACCAACTTTCGCCAACAGCCATTGCGTTAGCATCATTATCTATAAATACCGGTAGGCTTTCCTTATTTTCGATGTAATCCTTTAATGCAAGGTTCCTTCTTGACATCGCTGGAGCATAAACAGAAATGCTTTGCTTTGTATCGACAATTCCATGCATACCGATACCAATACCATCCAATTTTTTGTTTGGTAAAAGTTCACGAACATTACGAATGCAATCTACTACATCATTTTCAAATTCATTGTTGTGATCGCTAAACTGCCTCTCGGCTCTTGCAAGAATATTACCGGCTAAATTTACAATGGCAGCCTCCACACCATCTTTATGAATATCAACACCAACAAAAAGCATTCCGTCCGCATTTAATTCAATCAATACCGGCTTTCTACCTCCGTTTGATGAGCCAATACCGACTTCGTGAACAACTCCATCACGTATCAGATCATTGATATTGCTTGAGACTGTAGCTGGTGTCAGATTCAATATTTTAGCAATCTCAGCCCTGGATATAATACCCTTTTCGAGAACAACCTTTAATATAGAATTCGTATTTATTTCTTTAATCAATTGCCTATCGCCTATCGTATAACTCATATTTTTCCAATCCTAATCGTTTTATTTATACTGCCTCTACCGAAAGAAAAAAGTAACTGTGTTATAACTTAGAAGTTCTTTATTTACTTCAATTCTTTTTTAACTAAATATCTTTTCTTCTAATCTAGTATAGGAGTATATTAAGCATTATATAATGGGTGTCAGTATATTTCAAGTTATGTAGAATTTTAGTTGCAATTAATTCCAGATGCATTGCTTTAGGCAAGTATAATATAAGACATCACACAAACTCAGAACAACCGGAATTACTACTTTTGTTAATAAAGAGATGTTAATACAAACATAGCGATTTTGATCAATTACGATTAAAGTCTAACCTATAGAATTGAACACATAAAAACGAGGAGACCCTTGAAATTCAAGCATTTCCTCGTGTTTTAGTCAATGGAGCTGAGGGGAGTTGAACCCCTGTCCGAAAGCCCATTCATCGCAGTTTCTCCAAGTTGTTTTATACCTTTGATATACTGTCCCTTATCAGTCAAACACCAGTAATATTAAGGCTTTTGAACAGTTGCATATTTTATTCTATGCATGTAAGATAGCTAGTTAGAGATTAGAACAAATCCTGTACCAGTTTCAATCTAAACTTAATAAATAATAAAACAAATGTCAAGGATTATAAAAATAGGACTAAGACATACCAGTGCCCTAGCCCTTATATAGTGGTTTTACCCAATGCTTTACTTCTGTTATCATGTTGTTTCTTCTGATGGAACATTATTAAGAACATTTTCAACATTAAATTGTGAATAAATAGGTAGCCATGTTGGATTACCATAGTATAATATGTTCCATACAGCTAACCCTTTTAAATTATATTCAACTATCATGTTTAGTAAAGCCTGAACTGATCTAGAGTCCTTAAACCAGACAAGATGGTCAGTTCCACTAGTATTATAATTAAAATAGGGAGTCTGAGTTCTATCATCATATTTTAATTCAATTCCAAGCTCATTTGCTAAAAAAGTTGCAGCAACATTTGTAAGTAATGATTGTTTAGTTTCAAACTCAGCATAAGGAAGCTCCCAATCATATGCTAACCTAGATAAGCCTATAAATATTTTTTCAGGAGATATTTGTGTAATTACAAAATCTAAATATTGTTTTAGGAAAGCAGGAGTTGTATATTCATACTGCTCCATTGTTGTAGTTGCCCATAAATAATTCATTAGTATAACATAATTTGCAGCATTACCAACTTGAGAAATGAATGGCAATGTATATGGTAGGCTTGGATTATACCTCCAAGTGTTTGGATTTAAAGTTGCAAATACAACATATCCCTCATTGTTGAGTATGTTTGTAACATTTGAAATAAGTGAAACATATGCAGGTAAATCATCTTCTAAAATACTATAGAAACCAAAATTAACTCCATAAATATCATTACTTCTTAATATTGTAAGAATATTGTCTATAAATCTATTTTGTACATCAGGGTTTGTGCAGAGACTATGAGTAACAGCATAACTACCTCTACCCTGTGTATCCATTGATGAGACAAACATAATTGGTACAACTCCATAAGCTTTTGCAGTGTTTATTATATTAATATCACTAATGTCACTTATATCACCAGTTGCTAGTACTTGATAATTTAATATTGTTAAATAAGTAAGTGAGGGTAATGTCCTTTCTAAAATATCTTGACTAATATATGTTGTAGTAAATCCATTAATCTGTATTGTATTATTACTAAGTGAGTATCTAATAACTATTTCTTCCCCTGGGTTTACAGCCTTATTTCCCCTATTTGTTATATATGAATTAACCTTTATTAATTCAATTGGTGTTGTATTAAAGGATCCAGCAATGCTCGATAAAGTATCTCCTTCTCTAACAATATAAGTTTGCTCAGGGTTTGTTATTATTAATGATTGCCCAATATTAGGATTAGAATTAGGTGGTAAACTATTATCTGATAACAACCTATTGACTGGGATATTATAGAGATTTGCAATAGAATTAATAGTTTCACCTTCATTGACTATATGAATTTGCATATTGACCTCACATACTTTTTATTCTTCATAATATATATGTTTTTTTACTGTTATATATTCTGATATAAAAAGTTTGATTAACTGGTATACAACCTTTATCATCCTCTTAATTAAAATTGTATATAATATTTAAACTCATCAATATATAACTCTTTACATATACAGAGTCTATTTATCTTTTATCATATAGCTTGAAATCATGTATCTCATCAAACCTATAACCTACTACTCCTAACAGTTCCTGCCATGTCTTTCCCTGCCTGATACAATCCCTGTATAACTCAGCTATATCCTCAACATAAGGAGCACCCTCAGAGTAAGCAAAAGGCTCTCCACCTATTTGCACATTATATTCAAGGTAGGCTCTACCCTGCTCATCCCTCTGCATTGTATGGATATATAGGGGTAAAAAAAGGGATACTCCCACATTGATCTAATCTGTGTTAGTATCCCTTATCTGTTCAAACACCTGTTATTACAGCTTTTTCAAGCTTAATCACTGATGGAGCTGAGGGGAGTTGAACCCCTGTCCGAAAGCCCATTCATTGCAGTTTCTCCCATTACAGTCTCTCTTTTATGCGAACCCGAAGTTCGCTGTTCCCTCCGCTAAGCGCCGACAGACAGGCTCTTAGTTTCAGTAGCTTCATAAATCTTTTACCCTCTCAAAGCTTTGAAGATAAAGGTCCCCGCTAATTTGATGCCGAGATCCTAAGCTGCGAGTTGCCTAGGGTCGACAAGCTGCTTATGCAGCAGCTAATTCGTAATTATTGTTTGCGTTTAATTTTTTGTCTAAGTTGATGACGCAGTCCTAGTCTGCGAATGGCTTCCACAACTTCAAAACCCCCGTCGAAACCAGTACAACCCCGTTAGGTAAGATTGTAAGTATATCCGGTTTGCAAACGCATATATATCGTAATATATTTTATAGACTATGTCAAGCAAGCTGAGACATTTTTAACGATTTATTAATTCCAACCTTTCCACATAATCACAAAATACATATTTTCAAGAAAGTAAACCTTTATCCTCTACCCGATACCCCTTGTTATCTCACCGTTACATCGGATCTTAATATATTAAAGACATTATAAATATCAATCATTCCGTAACCCCAGTCTCTATTGGGATAATCAACATTACTACTTCTTCTAGCACCACGAATTAAAAATTTCTTAATTCCAACCGTATCCATCTTTGGGAAATTGCCATCTACATAGCTCCATTCTAGTACCATTGCAGCAATGCCTGCCGCATGAGCTGCAGCTGCCCCAGTTCCTGTAATTGTTGTAAAGCCATGATCCAGACTAGGACACTGGATATTGACGCCTGGCGCTGCCAGATCTGGGTTAGTGATATTGGATGTAGAAAAACCTCTTCCTGATTCTTGATATAACGTACTTATATTTGAATTGTAAGCTGTTATTGTTAACGGTACAATACTGTTACCGGGTGATGTCACTGTAGTATAAGGACTGGAGTTTAGAAAGTAAGTATTTTTTGAGATAAAATTAGCCACTGGCAACCAAATGTGAAATTCGCCCTTCAAATCTCCTCTTCCGTATATTTGAAATCTCCAGACACCTTGGGTCGGATTCTTAAACCGTAATAATATCAATTGTTTTCCCGTGTCCTCTTCTACCATGATGAAGTCAATATTAATTACTGTCTGTTCGAATAGAAAGGATACTTCCTGATTCTTTTCAAGAGTTTCTGAAATACGCGGAATATATTCTCCCCCTGGTGATAAGATATCCAGTGTATAGATAATAGGTGGATTTCCCCAAAACTCCATAGTAAATCCTGATTCATTCTCACCAACATTAAGTTCTACTGTGACTGCCGTCTCACCGGGTTCGATCTCACTATAAAAATGCTTTCTGGCACTACCTTCATTTCCGGCTGAGACTGATAATGCAACACCGGGAAAATCACCTGCAATAGAGGCTATGATGTTTAGTGGACCACTTCCATCATGTGGTCCCTGTGATGTTCCTAATCCGATACAGATTGCTAACGGACGTCGTAAACTTCTAACCACATCAACCATATACTGAATCGCCCAAATGATATCGTTTTCCTGATATACAGGAATGCCTTGAGGTATGTAGTAGAAGTTTTTCAAGAAATTCTTTGCCTGCTTCAATTTAACGACTATAATATCAGCATCTGGAACAACTCCACTGAATCGATTTTCCTCATTCTCCGAACCGGCAGCAATTCCCGCCAACATTGTTCCATGACCATTTTCATCCATGCTGGGAACAATCTGAAGAGGATTATCACTTTGTAACGCTTGATTTATCTGTTCAGAGGTATATTCTGTTCCATAGAATGGAGGGTATATTGACTTAGGATTTTTATCTTCACTATCTATGCTCTGGTCCCAGATTGAAATTATCTTAGTAGTACCATCCTCATGCTTGAAAACTGGGTTGGTATAATCAATTCCAGTATCAATAATTCCTACAGCCACTCCTTCTCCCCGTAATTGTAGTGCTGTGGTTCTATACAATTTCGTTATACCGGAGGCATCTAAGCTTTGTTCGCTAGTTAAAGCATAACAATGAGGAATTGCAGAATAATTATATTGAATCACAAAACGTGCTGTAACCATCGATGTTGGTAAATAGATAACAGCATACGTATCATTCATAATATGCACTGAATAATCTTTATATTTGTCCAATGATATAGGATTGCCATTATATTTTACAATCAAGTCGATATATTCATCGCTATTAATTTTAAACTTATCTTCCTGCGTCATTATCTTCTCCTTATGAATATATAATACTGGCGGAATATTAATAACTTCGGTTATACTATTGCACGTCTCTTCGCAGACTTTCAAAAACATTAAAGATATCTAAGATTCCGTAACCCCAGTCGCGGTTCGGATATTCAATATCTATATTTCTCCTAGCCCCTCGAATCATAAAAATCTTCATATCCTGAGTACTCATATTAGGATACCTGCCATTAATAATTCCCCACTCAAACAGCATAGCTGCCACACCTGCTGTATGTGCAGCTGCAGCACTGGTTCCGGTAACAAGAACGAATTCCTGCTCTAAGGAGGGAGCTAATACATTAACTCCAGGTGCAGCGATATCTGGTTTGATATAGTCTAAACGTGTATTCCCTCTTCCGGAATTAAGATATAGGCTGTCGTTCTCAGAATCATAAGCTGTAACTGCGATAGGTATTGGTGCGCATGACACGGAAAGTACAGTTATAAAAGGGTCTGATCGAATAAAATAAGTATCTGCTGTGATAAAGTTATTCATTGGAAGCCAGATATTGAACCTCATCGGATCAATTCCTCTGCCATACACATTGAATTTCCATATACCTGGGGATGGATCGGAAAACCGAAGTAAAATTAATTGATCACCGCTTTGTGCTTCCACCAGCGTATAATCCAGAAAAATTATTGTAGGTTCGAAGATAAATGTAATCTCTCTGGTTTCATTCATCATAATATTCATTCTGGAAATGTATTCACCGGAAGGGGATGTGATATCAATGGTGTAAAGATTCGGTGTGGCTCCCCAGATTTCCATAGAAAACCCACTTTCTCCCTCGCCTACATTAAGCTCAACCGTATCATAACCCATAGTTGAATTAACTACCCCAGAATAGTGTCTTCGTGCATTTCCTTCATTACCAACTGCCGTGATTATTGCTATTCCTATGTTATTTGCCTGAAGCGATAGCCATCCGCTCGTGGATCCTCTACCATCGTGAGCATATTGGGATGTGTCGACCGCATTGCATATTACAATTGGCTTATTTAATCTGGTACCTACATTTATTAGATATTGATAACCGAATAAAATATCATTTTCCTGATAACTAAGTTCACTTTCCGGTATCCGAAAAAAAGCTTTTAAGTTTGCCTTTGCATGTTTTAATTTTACGAATACTATTTCTGCATCCGGAGCCACTCCATAAAACCCGCTTTCCGGGACTTCATTACCTGCGGCTACACCGGCAAGCATTGTACCGTGACCGACTTCATCCTTTGAAGGTACGATACTGTATGGATCTTCACTTCTTAATGCTTCATTTATTTGATCTCTCGTATATTCCGTACCGTAAGCCATACCTTCCGGTATTTGATCACTATCGATTGTCTGGTCCCATAAATATGATATCTTCGTGGTTCCATCTGCATATTGGAAGATAGGATTGGTATAGTCAATTCCTGAGTCTAAAAAACCAATTAATACTCCCTGCCCTCGCAGATTAAAGCTTGGAATATTACGCAGTCTCAGAATTCCGCTTGCTTCCAACTCAGCATCACTGATTAATCCGAATAAATTCGGAAAAACCGCATAACCAAGTTGGGATATACTATCTTCCCTGATATCACTAATTGGAACATGGATTACAGCAAGGAAGAAATTGATGATATTTACAGAATAATCTTTATATTGCTCCAAGACATAGGTATCACCGTTATAATCAATTATCAAATCAAAATAATCATTACTGTATATCTCATTGCGTTCTGAAGATATCATACTGGCCCTGCTTACTATGATCTTATTCTATTATATTATGGTCACATCGGGTAATTGCCTGATTTTCAGATTAACTTGATGATATTATAGAAATTGCTTAATGGAGATACTTTATAACAAGTTCCGGTCGTTTGAACCATAGAAAAAGGGCAGTTATACCTTCAGTTAAAATGATCATAAAGAGATCTTTTTTCACTGATATATAACATGCCCTTCTGTGTCTTTAATATAAGTTCTTCACCTTGAAGTCCTTCTCTGCTTCTCTGCGCTGGTCCTTCTTCGCGATATCCTCACGTTTATCGTAAAGCTTCTTACCTCTTGCTAGGCCGACTTCCACTTTTACAATGCTTCCTTTAAAATAAATCTGTAAAGGCACCAGGGTATAACCCTTCTGCAGTACTTGTCCGGCCATTTTATTAATCTCATATTTATGCAACAGCAATTTACGGACCCGGAGTGGATCCTTATTGAAGATGTTACCCTTCTCATAAGGGCTGATATGCATACTGTAAATAAACATCTCGCCTCTCTCAACTTTGAGAAAGGATTCCTTTAAACTACATTTACCCATACGGAGTGACTTTACTTCTGTTCCGTGTAATGCAATGCCCGCCTCAAACTTTTCCTCAATAAAATAATCAAAGTAAGCCTTTTTATTATTGGCTACTAACTTAATATTTTCCCCCACTTATTCCTCAAGACTCCTTTCCACAGGAGGCTTTCCCTCCACAAGAGCAAAATCTATGACCCGTAGTACCTTGTCGGCATTTACGACCTCTACTGTCACGTTTTGCCCTAACTTATATATTTTTCTCCTATGCTCACCTATCATCTGGTAATGCTCTTCATCATAAATGTAATAATCGTCCTTCATATCTGCAACACGGATCATTCCTTCAATCGTGTTGGGAAGCTCCACATACATACCCCAGCTGGTAACACCTGAGATGACACCTTCAAAAGTTTCTCCGATATGATCCATCATATACTCAACCTTCTTCATCTTCGCCACTTCACGCTCTGACTCTTCTGCTCTCCGCTCAGTCTTACTAGAATGGTTTGACACTTCAAAAAGAATCTTTCCGTAATGTTGTAGCCTCTTCTCACCAAGCTTACCATTCAAATTTTCCTTAATGATTCGATGGATCTGTAAGTCCGGATAACGACGAATTGGTGAAGTAAAGTGACAGTAATACTTAGCTGATAAGCCAAAATGTCCGGTATTAGCAACCGTATACTTAGCTTGTTTCATGGATCGTAAAGTCAATCTGCTGATTAATGCTTCCTCCGGTGTATCCTCTATACTGATTAACAACTTCTGCAATTCCTTCGGGTGAATTTCATCCGCCCCGATCTTAATACTATGACCGAAATTGTTGATGAAGATGGCGAGTTTCTTAATCTTCTCATCATCGGGATTATCATGGGTACGGTATACAAAGGGTATCTCTTGCCAAAAGAAATCCTCAGCAACTGTCTCATTTGCAATCAACATGAATTCTTCTATTATCTTAGTTGCTTTATTTCTCTCATAGGCTTTAATCTCAATCGGCTTTCCCTTCTTATCAACGATAATCTTACTCTCCGGGAAATCAAAATTAATAGAACCTCTCTTGTGTCTTCGATCTCTTAATACTTCTGCTAATTCCTGCATCAGATGGAAGAACGGAACAAATTCCTCATACTCCTTGATGACTTCTTCATCAGTTCCATCTACAATCTTAGCTACATTGGTATAGGTCATCCGGCGGTCCGATCTCATAACAGTTTCAGCGATCTTATGACCGACAACATTTCCTTTCGAATCTATATCCATAAAACAGCTGAGAGAGAATCTATCCACACCCGGATTCAAGGAACAGATGCCATTCGATAATTTATGCGGAAGCATCGGAATAACACGGTCTACAAGATATACACTGGTGCCTCTCTTTAACGCTTCCTTATCTAGGGGTGTGTCTTCTCTGACATAGTGAGTAACATCTGCGATATGAACACCAAGATGATATATATTACCTTCCTTAGACAGAGTAATCGCATCATCAAGATCCTTAGCATCTTCACCATCGATGGTTACTGTTACAAGATTGCGGATATCCATCCGGTTTGCGATTTCCTCCTGATCAATCTCTTCAGGAACTTTACCAAGTGATTGCATAACCTCTTCCGAGAATTCCACAGGGATATCATATGCCTTAATGACAGACATAATATCTACACCAGGATCATTTACATGACCAAGAATTTCAATTATTTTACCCTCTGGATTTGATGTTTCATCACCATAATTGGTAATCTTGACTACTACCTTATGCCCGGTAACAGCTCCCTTCGTAAGTTCCTTAGGAATAAAGATATCCTTTCCAAATTTCTGGTTATCCGGTATAACAAACCCAAAATTCTTATTCTTCTCAAAGGTTCCTACAACTTCATTCTTACCTCTCTCGATGATATTTACGATAGCGCCTTCTTTGCGTCGTCCGGTCTGTTCTTCCTTCACCATAACCATAACCTTATCACCATGCAGAGCTCCTTTAGTTGCATCTCCGGGAATGAAGATATCTTCTCCTTCACCCTCCAGAATTACAAAACCAAAGCCTCGCTGTGTTCCTGAGAAAGTACCTACTTTGACATCATCTCCTGGAATACGGTAACGTCCTTGTGCATCAAGGATAATCGTTCCCTTTGAAATGAGCTGATCCAGTAAAATCTTCAAATCATTTTTTGAGTTTTTCGGAACCTGCAACAATCCTACCAGATCCTTGAACTTCATCGGTTTATATTCCTTACTTGAAAAAAGTTCTTCAAGCATCGTTTTCTTTTCTTCTAACATTTCATTTTCCTTCAAAAATAACACCTGCCTTTATGGTATTTTGTGTATCATATTATCTCCAAAATGATGTACAAACACTATTATTAAATAGTATACCATAAATTACATATTTTAAAAATAAAATTTAAACTAAACACAACCTTAATTAGTGTAAGATGTCGTACATTTCTAAATATTATGACTATTATGATATTCAACGACCAGAAATCAGATGCATTAACCGTCCAAAATCAGACGCCTAGATGTCCAGAGATCAGAGGCCACATCGTCCAAAAATCAGACACACTAATCGTCCAGAAAATCAGACGCCATATAATAGCGTCCAGAAATCAGAGTTCTTTATGTATGTTATTACATATCTTACGCTGGCTCATTCTAGTAAGCTAATACCTATAACCCTGCTGTAAATCAGCGAGTGAATATAAAGTACCGACAGATGTATTACGTCTTGCCTTACGGACAGGAGGACTTGTACGTAACGATAAGACATTGGTGAATGTCTTATATGTTACGTACAAGCGACTGGCTGTAAAAGCAACGAAATACATCTGTTGGTACTTGTATGAACTCCCTGTTTTCAGCAGAATGTTCAACTTCATGAGCCATATAATAATAATAAAAAACACTCTGATCTAATTCAGAGTGTTTTGTATGGTTTCTACCAAATATTCAGATTTAAAACTACGGAAATTACAATGAACGCTCCAGCCAAATACTTGGTTGCTCTCTCCATAGTACCCTCTGCGGAACGGCCTTTGTTCTTAGCCCAATATGTGTCACTGGAACCTGTAAGTGCTCCTGATAAACCTGCTACTTTACCTTCTTGCTTTAACACTACGAATGTCATTGCTATACAAACTAAAACATAGATGATCTGTACAATTACTTTTAATGTTGCCATCTTGTCTACACCTCCTACAAAACTAAACTCTATTCTACCATACTATAGAAATTATTTCAACCTATTTTTTAATGAGAAGGGACTTGCCTGTCATCTCCTGAGGCTTCTCCATATCCATCATTTCAATCATGGTAGGAATGATGTCAGCCAAGCAACCACCTTCTGCTAAGGAATATTTCTCATCGTAATTAACTAAAATAAAAGGAACAGGGTTAATTGTGTGTGCTGTGAAAGGTTCCCGTGTATCATAATCAATGAGCTGTTCCGCATTACCATGGTCAGCGCAGATAAACATCTGTCCATCAACAGAAAGTAAGGCATCCACAGCCATACCAACGCATTTATCCACTGCTTCGATTGCCTTGATTGCAGCATCTTCGATACCGGTATGACCAACCATATCCGGATTCGCGAAGTTAACGATAATTACGTCATACTTACCGGATTTAATCGCTGTAACCAGGTTATCCGCCACTTCATATGCGCTCATCTCCGGCTGCATATCATAGGTAGGCACTTTCGGGGAGTTAACGAGGATACGGTCTTCTCCTTCGTTCGGAACCTCTATGCCTGCATTGAAGAAGAAGGTTACATGCGCATATTTCTCAGTCTCAGCAAGTCGAAGCTGAGTTTTATGATTTTCAGCTAGGAACTGACCAAAGGTATTATTAAGTGATATCTTATGAAATGCTACAATCTTATTCTGAATGGTAATATCGTACTCAGAGAAGCATACATAGGTTAAATCAATTCGTTTTGCTCTGTTAAAACCACCAAACTCTTCATCACAGAAAACTCTGGAAATCTCTCTTGCTCTGTCAGGTCTAAAGTTGAAGAAAATGATGGAGTCTTTCTCTTTAATCGTTGCTACCGGTTTGTCATTTTCCATAACAACGGTCGGCAGTACGAACTCATCAAATTTTTCGGTATTGTAGGAATTCTGAACTGCTTCCGGACCGTTTGCAGCTGTCTCCCCCTCGCCTAATACCATAGCACGATATGCTTTTTCTACACGGTCCCAACGATTATCACGGTCCATTACATAGTAGCGACCCATTACAGTCGCTATCTTACCAACACCGATAATCTGCATCTGTTCCCAAAGAGCCTCTACAAAGCTTTTTCCTGATGCAGGAGGAGTATCTCTACCATCAAGAAATGCATGAACATATACATTTTCAAGACCCTCTCTCTTCGCAAGTTGTAAAAGAGCATATAGATGTGTATTATGGCTATGAACTCCACCATCGGATAATAATCCGTAAAGATGAAGATCGGAGCCGTACTTCTTGCAATTCTCGATCGCGGCTAGTAATGCAGGATTTCGAAAGAAAGTACCATCCTTAATTTCCTTGGTGATTCTTGTTAATTCCTGATAAACTATTCTTCCTGCACCCATGTTGATATGACCAACCTCAGAATTACCCATCTGACCATCGGGAAGGCCAACTGCCATTCCGCTTGCATATCCCTTTACATAAGGATATTTAGTCATTATCTTATCAATATTTGGCTTATTTGCTTCTGCAATTGCATTAGCCTCTGATTTTTCATTCAAACCATAACCATCTAATATCATTAATACTGTAGGTTTCTTGCTCATTCTATTACTCCTTTACCTATGTTAGATCTCGTTAATATCTCTTATTAACATCTACAAATCGCAACGTTGACTTTATCCAATATCTTATACCTTCTCACAATTTATGTTACCAATGTGGACACTTACGTTCCACCAATCCTCAGACAAGATTATTCACCCTGTCCAAGGAATATAATACCTTGACATTGTATTCCCAAGGTATTATATACGCTAAACATTATCTTATTATTTGTAATTTACGATTTTACCAAAGTCAGCTTTCAGGGAAGCTCCACCAACTAATCCACCGTCGATGTTAGCTTGGGAGAATAAATCAGCTGCACTTCCTGCTGTTACGCTACCACCGTACTGGATACGGATTGCAGCTGCTGTTACTTCGTCATATATTTCAGAGATACATTCACGAATTGCTTTACATACTTCTTCAGCCTGCTCCGTTGTAGCAACCTTACCGGTTCCAATAGCCCAGATAGGCTCATACGCAATTACTGCAACCTTTGCCTGATCTGCTGTAATTCCTAAGAAAGCAATCTTGATCTGCTGACGGATTAAGTCAAGAGTGATGCCCTGTTCTCTCTGTTTTAAGGACTCACCACAACAGATGATTGGAGTCAAGCCATGTTCGAATGCTTTTAATGCTTTTTTATTTACAGTCTCATCTGACTCTGCAAAATATTCTCTTCTCTCAGAGTGACCGATGATAACATATTTAACACCGATACTGGTTAACATACCCGGAGCAATTTCACCGGTAAAAGCACCGTTCTCCTGATAATACATATTCTGTGCACCGATTTCAATATTGGTACCCTTGGCTGCTTCTATAGCCGTCATTAAGGAAATTGCAGGTACACAAAACACCACGTCAACTTCATCTGTTACTACCAAAGGCTTTAATTCATTGATTAAGGCAACTGTCTCAGCGGGAGTCTTGTTCATCTTCCAGTTACCAGCGATAATCTTTCTACGCATGATAGTCCTCCTAATAATATTATTTTTCGACTTATTAGATTGTAGCAAGCTTTTCCTGAAAAATCAATCAAAGGTTCAAAGAAAGGCTTGCTACCGTCATTTAATTATGAAATTATTTATCGTTAGCTGCTGCAATACCAGGAAGCTCTTTGCCCTCAAGGAATTCAAGAGAAGCACCACCACCGGTTGAAATGTGTGTCATCTTGTCACCGAAGCCAAGGATGTTAACTGCTGCTGCAGAATCGCCACCACCGATGATAGTAGTAGCTTCAATTTCAGATAAAGCCTTTGCCACAGCATAGGTACCAGCTGCAAAGTTGGATAATTCGAATACGCCCATCGGTCCATTCCAAACAACAGTCTTAGCATCTTTTACAGCGTCTGCAAATAGTTCACGTGTTTTCTCACCGATATCAAGGCCTTCCCAATCCGGTTCAATCTTTCCACGTAAAACTGTCTTGTAAGGAGTGCTATTTGAGAATTCCTGAGCAACTACGGTATCAATCGGGATTAACAACTTAACGCCTTTCTTCTCCGCTTTCTCCATCATCTGTTTCGCATAATCAATGAAGTCAGGCTCCAATAAGGACAAGCCAACCTCTTCACCTAATGCTTTCATGAATGTATATGCCATACCGCCACCTAAGATTAAGGTATCAACTTTATCAAGGAGATTATCAATAACGGAGATCTTACTGGATACCTTAGAACCTCCGAGGATAGCGACGAAAGGTCTCTTCGGATTGTTTACTGCATTTCCGAGGAACTCGATTTCCTTCTGCATTAAGTATCCAACAACGGCGGTCTTAACGAACTGAGTAACCCCAACGTTAGAACAGTGAGCTCTATGAGCTGTACCGAAAGCGTCATTAACGAATATATCACAAATAGAAGATAGTTCCTGGCTGAAAGCTTCACCATTCTTAGTCTCTTCAATTCTATAACGTGTATTTTCAAGAAGTACTACATCGCCATCTTTCATATCGGCAACAGCAGCCTTCGCATTTTCACCAACTACATTATCATCCTTAGCAAATTTTACTTCTTTGCCTAACAGCTCTGCCAATCTTACAGCTACCGGAGTTAAGGATAATTCAGGTTTAGGTTCACCCTTCGGTTTGCCTAAATGGGAGCAAAGTATTACCTTACCACCATCATTTATTAATTTCTTAATTGTAGGAAGAGCCTCAACCAGACGAACCTCGTCGGTAATCTTTCCTTCCTGCAAGGGAACGTTGAAATCACATCTTACTAATACTCTCTGACCTTTTACATTGATATCATCAATTGACTTTTTATTTAACATATACTTACTCCTTTCAAAATTTGTTTTTAAAACTCAAGGATTTCTTATTATGTTATCTAGGAAGTGGCTTTCAATTCGATTAAAAAGGGTCCGGCCCTGTAAGACCGGACCCATGATGGATCAAATAAAGCAAAAACCAATGAATACTTACTGTGCAAGTACTTGAATTGTTATTATGCTAATTCAGCAAAGTATTTGATTGTTCTAACCATCTGGCTTGTGTATGAATTCTCATTATCGTACCAGGAAACAACCTTAACTAATGATTTACCATTTCCTAATTCAGTAACTCTAGTCTGAGTTCCATCGAATAAAGAACCATAAGTAATACCGATAACGTCGGAAGATACGATTTCATCTTCAGTGTATCCGAAGGATGCACTTGCTGCTGCCTTCATAGCTGCATTGACATCTGCTACCTTAACAACACCATTAACAACTGCTACTAATTCAGTAACAGAACCAGTCGGAACAGGAACTCTCTGTGCAGCACCGTCTAATTTGCCTGCTAATTCAGGAACTACAAGACCGATTGCTTTAGCAGCACCAGTGGAGTTTGGAACGATATTCACTGCTGCAGCACGAGCTCTTCTTAAGTCACCGTTTCTGTGAGGACCATCTAATGTCATCTGATCACCGGTATAAGCATGAATTGTTGTCATGAAACCTTTTTCGATCTCAACTAATTTATTTAAGGTATCAGCCATAGGAGCTAAACAGTTTGTTGTACAAGAAGCTGCGGAAATGATTGTATCTTCTGCTTTTAATGTGTTCTCATTAACGCTGAAAACAACTGTAGGGAGATCGTTACCAGCCGGAGCGGAGATAACAACTTTCTTTGCACCTGCATCGATATGAGCCTGAGATTTTGCTTTGGATGCGAAGAAACCGGTACATTCAAGAACTACATCCACACCGATCTTACCCCAAGGCAAATCCGCAGGATTTTTCTCAGCATAAATCATAATCTCTTTTCCGTCAACAACGATGGAATTCTCTTTTGCTACAACTGTATCGCCCTTAGCATATCTACCTTGTGCGGAATCGTATTTTAATAAGTGAGCTAACATTTTAGCATCTGTCAAATCGTTGATAGCTACGATTTCATAACCTTCTGCGCCGAACATCTGTCTGAAAGCAAGACGGCCGATACGACCAAAACCATTAATTGCTACTTTTACTGCCATGATTAATTCCTCCTAAATGATTAAATTTATAATTTACTGCCAATAGACAGTAATTAATCTAGCTTGTCTACATTGACAAAATTTTCTCAATGCAGATTTATTTTACCTAATTTGCAATGAAATATCAAGGCTTTCTTTTCCTATTTCTCTAATATTATGATAATGTTTATTTTTAAATTGAAAAGCCCATATTTTTTGTGCACTTTTAAAGCTCATTTTTATTCAAGCTCACTTTCGACAAAGTTCGCAATATTAAGGGAATGATCAGAAATTCTCTCAAGGTTTATCAAAGCATCGACAAATATTACGCCGTTCTCCGATGTACATAACCCCTGTGATAAGCGGTTAATATGATGTTGTCTGTATTTATCCTTCATAACATCAACCTCTTCCTCAAGACGTTCAACCTCTTTAATAAACTCTAAACTCTCAGTTTCCCTGGCCCTGATCGCATAGTCAAAGGAATCAATTGCTGTTGTACATACTTCCTTTAATTCGGTATAAGCATCTTCCGTAAGATGAATGTTATCCTTGATTTTTTCTAATGCTAAATCTGCGAGGTTTTCTGCATGATCACCAACTCTTTCAATATTTGTGATCGTATAGAAAAGATTGTTCACGACCTTATGCTGTTTCTCAGTCAATGAAAGATTATTAATTTTAACCAAGTATTCTGTAATGATTTTCTGATGAGCATCAATAATCTTCTCGACTTCTATAACCTTTTCCGCTCTTTCCTTATCATTCTTTAGTAGCGCTTCTGCAGCTTCTCTTGCATTATCAAGAGTAATCTTACCCATATGAACTACTTCCTTTACAGAATTCTCAACTGCAAAAGAGGGAGTTTCAAAGATTCTTTCATCCAGATGCCGTAAGGTCACATGAATCTCATCATCTGCCTGTTCAACCTTGGAATCGTCAATAAATACACCGGATAATTTCACTAACCAATTTGCAAAGGGGAACAAAATTATTGTATTAATTACATTAAATAATGTATGGAAAATAGAAATTTCAACACTGTTAATTTTAGACTCTGCAAATTCCTGATTGATCTTAAAAATAATAAACATAACCACACCAAATATTACCGCACCGATTACATTAAAAAACAGATGTATCAGCGCTGCTCTTTTCGCTGTTTTATTTGCTCCGATACTCGAAAGTATCGCTGTGATACAGGTACCGATATTCTGTCCAAGAGTTATGAAGATTGCCGAATTCCAATTTACCACACCGGACATAGCTAAAGTCTGTAGTATACCAACGGATGCAGAGGAACTCTGGATGATCGCAGTTACAATGGCACCAGCCAAGATTCCTAACAAAGGATTCTTACCCATAACAGTAAATACCTGAGTAAAGATAGGCGCATCACTGAACGGTTTAATAACATCAGACATAAACTTAAGTCCAATAAATAATAGTCCAAAACCAATGACAATCTCAGCAATATCACGTTTCTTCTGATTCTTTGATATTAGCATTACAAAGGCCCCAACAGCCAGTAATGCCGGAGCAAAGAAATCAGGCTTAAATACCGCACTCCATTCATTCATGGATACAAGCCAAGCAGTGACAGTTGTTCCGATATTAGCACCCATAATGACACCTACAGCTTGTCCAAGGTTCATGATACCGGCGTTAACAAATCCAACTACCATTACAGTCGTTGCGGATGAACTCTGAATAATACCAGTAACTAATGTTCCTACAACAACAGCTATAAAACGATTGTTTGTCAGATATCCTAACAACCGCTTCATCTTTCCCCCAGCAGATTTTTGAAGGCCGTCTCCCATCATATTCATACCGTACAAAAACATGCCTAATCCGCCTGCAAAGGTGAAAACTAATTTAAAAATATCAATTGTGCTCATACTATCCTCCGATTTTTAATTCTTTACCATACACAGGTAAGAATATCATAGATAGCATTGTAAAATCTATTGAAGTTTTGTAAAATCCATGTAAAATTTCAATTTAATACACATATTATGGAAGTTTTCTCTTAATAACCCATTATTAACCATATCTACTTACATTTTCTCCTTACCAACGACGGTCTTATCCGGGATTTCATTATTACCCATACCACCAACATTTGTAAATGCATCCGACAAATCGGTCATACCACGATTACCATAGGCTCCCACACTAGTATTCATTCCTGCTGAACCGGTTAAACCAAGTGCCTCCTGGCTACCGGTAAGTCCTGTATCATCATAGGAGCTCTCCGATCTTACCGGATGTCCATTATTACCGGAAAGTACATCTGCATAAGTGTCAGCAACACGTTTATCGTTCATTCTTCCCTGCTTCTCAGATGAACCGCTTAAGGTTCTGAAATTATTATCTTTCTCATTATTCTTCATCGATTTTCCTCCTGTATAAAATTTTAATTATAGTCATACAGAATTATTATCTCAAAATCTTACAAAGTTATGTATTATCGATTTATGGAACAGAAAGAGCAGCTTATTGCTAAGCCGCTCTTTCTGAAAGCTCCCTACTTTATTCAATAAAAATATAACCTTTTTAAAATTCTATGAACGCAATTTATATTCCAAACGGATCTTGTCCGCAATTAATGCTACGAATTCGGAATTTGTTGGCTTTCCTTTTCCGTTGCTGACTGTATAACCAAACAGTTCATCAATTGTATCCATCTTGCCTCTACTCCATGCAACCTCAATCGCATGACGAATTGCTCTTTCCACTCTGCTGGGCGTTGTCTTATGACGCTTTGCGATAGAAGGATAAAGCAGTTTTGTGATGGAATTTAACATCTCTGCATCATTTACCGACATCATGATTGCATCACGTAAGTACTGGTAGCCTTTAATATGTGCCGGAACACCAATTTCATGAATTATATTAGTTACATCTGATTCCAGATTTCTCTCCATATACGAACTCTTATTCTCATAAGCACTTACTCTATGGTTATCAATCAGTTTATTATGATAATCACCCTTTAACTGTTTGATCCTTGATAGGATTACATTATTGTCAAAGGGCTTCATGATATAATAATTAGCACCAAGCTCAAATGCATTCTCTGTAACACCTTCTTGTCCTATCGCTGTAATAACTATAAAAGAGGGACTTTTCTTAAATTCAGAGTCTCTTCTGACCTTCTCCATTACTCCTAGCCCGTCCAGTTTTGGCATAATCAGATCCAGGAGTACAACATCCGGTTTTTTCTCTTTAATCATATCCAAAGCATCAATCCCGTTTTCTGATTTACCAACTACTTCAATATCCGCATCTTCCTTTAAGATATCCTCGAGTAGATTCACCATTCTCTCATTGTCATCTACAATTGCCACGTTAATTTTACCCATTTACTCTTCCAACCTCCATACCATTTTTTTGTTTCTGCACCGCTGACAGATTTCAGTAATCCCCTTTGTATATTATTCACATTCTAATAGGTTGTTTGCACTAGTATTTTCACTTATCGTGATTTTTGAAGTATTTTTTTCTGTTTCATGTTGTTTATGATATCATTATACATCTTGGTAAATTTTGCGTCAATAATTATCGCTTTAGCAATTTTAACAAATTATTAGTACCAAAATGTGACTTTTATTATTCATATTTTACATTAACCAACACAAATCATCAAAAACTTACAGCATTTATTAGCTTGCAACCTTTTGTAAATTTTTACCATAAGTGAATTATATCCGTTATAGTGTTAACTATCAAATGTTTCTTTTCGCACCATTCGACAATGAAAAAAGGGAATTTATAAAGGATTAAGCGGAGACTACCACATTTTGTGTGATTGTAAATTATTGTAATATAAGTTGCTGTGGCAATACATTTGTTCTTGGGTTATTTTGGTGTATTTCGTCGACTTTTTATTATAACAAAACATTTCCTTATTCTAAATTATTTACCATGTTCTCTATGAAAGTACCGTAACCTTTCGTTGAATCCTGTATAAATACATGCGTAACCGCACCTATTATCTTATTATTTTGGATAATCGGGCTTCCACTCATGCCTTGAACAATACCTCCTGTCAGATTAAGAAGTCTTTCATCAGTAATGCGCAGAACTATCCCCTTACTATGATTACTGTTGCTGATATCAATACTTTCTATCTCAATCTCGTAATCATCAACTTCATCTTCAATCGTACAACGTATGGTTGCTCTTCCCCTCTTAACCTCTTGTTTCATGCCGATTTCTAATGCTTCTGAATCTGTTACGGTATCAAATCTTCCATCGATAAAGCCATAAATTCCTTGATAAGTATTGTTTGTGATTTTACCAAGTTTATATTTTTCACTCTGTCTTATCATCCCAATTAGTTCACCAGGTTCTCCCTCCTTACCTTTTATAATCGACATAATCTCTGCCGCGTAGATAGAGCCTGCTCTGACATCCATAAGTAAGCCAGTATCAATATCAGTTATGCCATGACCGAGTGCACCAAACTGTCCATCTGTGGAGATAAAGGTCAGTGTACCGATACCCTGGGTATTATCGCGAATCCATGCTCCGATCTTATAGCTTCCGCTGGTGGTCTTTACCGGCGTTATCCGCACTGTTATTTCTTCACCATTTCTTCTTACAAGCAGTGTGACATCTTTTCCCTCACTCTCTTGAACTTCATCAATCAGATCACTTTTTTCACTTAATTCTTCACCATTAATCTCTAAAATATAGTCACCTGATTTTAGCTTATTAGAAATTGGTTCATAATTAAGTCCGTCCTCTCCGGTTATTCTGCCGCTACCTAATACAAGAATACCATCCGTCTCTACATAAATTCCTATTGGAGTCCCACAAGGAATTAACTCCGAGGTCTCAATTACATCCAGGGAAATGTTCTTAAAATCAAATATTCCGAACAATTTAATACTTACTTTATATTGCCCGGCCTGTGATGATTCCAAAGTAAAGGGTTTGTTCAAATCAATATGAATCTGGTTGGTGGGTACATGTAAATCATTGACACTGATTACTCCGATATCCTCTGTCTCAATATTTGCCTGCATGGGCATATTAAAGTCGAAGGATTCCTCGGTACTTACAACCATTTTAATTTCACTTGGAATATTTTTTTCTATATAATAATAGAGATAACCTATAATAGATAATATATTTATGATAAACAGATATATTAAAAACCTTCTGTATCTTTTCTTGCTCCTCATCCTTTCACCTCATACCATCAAAATCAGAAAAAAGGATATACATTACCATTGTATATCCACAATAGTATTGTATATCCTTACTCTTAGTATGCGTTCTTTTCAATTTTTAAAGCTTGAATATTTTTCTATAAACTTCGTACAAACGAAGTAGCTAATTGTTTCATTTCCTTCGCATTCTCCTTCACACGATCCGTTATTTCCGCTCCTCCAAGAATACGTGATAATTCATTAATTGCTTCTTCTTCATTTAACTCTTTTATCATCGTTTGCGTTGAAATTCCATCGGTCTGTTTTTCAATTATATAATGAGAATCTGCCATCGCTGCAATCTGAGCTAGATGAGTAATGCAGATAATCTGATGGTTCTTTGCTATAATTGACAGCTGTTCGGATACCTTCTGCGCTGTTCTTCCGCTGATACCAACATCTATTTCATCAAATATTAATGTTTCTATCTCATCCTTGTCAGCTAATACGGATTTGATTCCAAGCATAATTCTGGACAACTCACCGCCGGAAGCAACCTTTGATAAAGGCTTTAATTCTTCTCCCGGATTAGTGGAAATTATAAATTCGGCATCATCAAAACCATTCGCTGTATAGTGTTCCATCCGCCCAAATATCATCTCAAACTTAACATCCAGGAAGTTCAAGGAAACCAATGCTTCCCGTATTTTTCCAGTAAGTTCAATAGCCTTCTTTTGCCTAATTACGGATAAACTTTCTGATAGGGATTTTAGCTTAGTTTCCGCAACAGATAAGTATGCTCGAAGTTTGTCCATATACAAATCATAGTCCCGATATTTCTCAAGCTTCTCTTCACAGTCTCTGCTGTATCGGATAATCTGCTCCATGCTATTACCATATTTTGATTTGAGATGATTTATCAGATCGAGTCTCTTAGTAACTTCCTCCAATTCCTCCTCCGGGTTATCCATATCGGACAGATATTGGGAGAGATCTCTGTTCAAATCATTCATTAATGCATCAATATCAGAAAGCTGGTTAAGATAGCCACCGATTGTTTCATCATATTCTACAAGTTTCAACAAAAGCCTTAATGCTCTTCCAACGGAATCACCAGCGCTAGATGCTTCATAACCCGTGAAACGATAAACACTTTGCAGTCCTTCAGAGATAGTGTTAGCATTGGATAACTTCTTATACCTTACAGCAAGTTCCTCATCTTCTCCGATTATTAATTCCGCTTTTTTAATTTCATTTACTTCATATTCCAAGAAGGATATCTCACGAAGACGTTTTTCCTCATCGATACCTGACTGATTATATTCCTGCTTTATCCTGTTGTATTCCTTATAACTTTGCTCGAGCTCCTGCTTTAGCGTTCCAATCTCGTCTTTGGCAAAACGATCCACAATTCCCATATGTTTTGCTTTATGTAATAGGGACTGATGTTCGTGCTGACCGTGGATATCGATCAAAAGTGCAGCTATCTCCGTTAGAGCCGAGGCGGTTACGTTCTCTCCATTAATCCTGCAGACACTTCTTCCAGCCATAATTTTCCTGGAAATGATAATCTGATCCCCTTCAATTGGAATATCAAGATCTCTCATTGCACGAAAAACTATCTCATCCTTGGTCTCAAATACCAGTTCCACCAGCGCATATTCTGCTCCGCTCCTGACAATATCCTTAGTCATCTTAGCACCCAGAGCTGCATTAACAGAACCGATAATGATTGATTTACCAGCACCGGTCTCGCCAGTCATTATATTCAGATGATCCTTAAAATACACTTCTACTTCATTAATAATAGCAAAATTCTTAACATGTAGGCTGACTAACAACGAATCTCCCTCTTTTCCGTGAAGTAACTCAATCTTGTTTTATTCTTTTTTATATGATCTACATCTTTACTATAAAATAATGGGTATCTCTACAATCAATAACCTTATCTCTCAGAAATTCGAAAACATATGTTCTGCAATTATTGTATCATAAGGAAAATTTATAATCAATCCAAACATTTATTCCATGATAGAACTTACAATAACCTAGTTTCTTCCTAATCAATATGCCCAAATTTCTTGTCGTTATATTCATAAGAAAGCCGGTGATTAAAACACATTCACCGGCCTTTCTCACAGATTCTTTTATAATATTTGTCAATTATGTTAGGAGATCTTGACGACTATTAGTTTACACGTCAGTTTCCTACCATTAACCACCGCTGTGATGGTTGCGGTTCCAACTGCTCTGGAGCTTACGACTCCGTTGTTTACTACGGCTACCAGAGGATTATCAATACTCCATCTGACTGTTGTCGTCGCACCTTCTACTTCCAATGGATATGGATAGGTTGTGTACTGCTCCAACACCAGCTCTGTCATATTCAGGCCAATTACCGTAACTTCTATAGATGCCGTCTTGCCCGAGTCAGTCATTACGGATACATAAGCTGTTCCTGTTGCTTTGGCTGTTATCCTTCCAGTCTTCTTATCAACCTTCGCAACCGCCGGATTATCTGTACTCCAGGTATAACTATCTGTAGAGGCTGAAGGGATTAGCACCAGCTGAACAATCTTTTCCTCTCCCGCCACCATGGTTAGCTTCTTATCTTGCAGAGTAATACCTGTTGAAGGAACACGATCATAAACTGCAATCAGACAGATTGCCTTTTTACCGGTATTATCCTGCGTGGAAGCAGTAATTGTCGTTGTACCTGCTTTTAATGCAGTAACAACACCATCATCATCCACTATTGCAATCTCAGGATTACTTGAAGTCCATACAGCTGTCTTATAGGTAGCATTTGCTGGCCGAATGGTTGCTTTTAAATTGGTGGTATCACCAACAAATAAGGTTACATAATTATCATTGATGGTTACACTTTCTACCGGAGTCACAACCCTGACCTCGCAGGAAGCTTCTACTTCACTTCCATCTAGAGCCATTGCTGTTATGGTCACATACCCGGTTTTTTTACCGGTAACTTTACCTTTCTGGTTTACTACAGCAATACGATCATCACTGGTGGTCCATATAACATTCTGATTGGTTGCAGTCTCAGTTGTAACCGTTGCCGTCAGTGTAAAAGTCTTACCAACACCAAGGTTATAGGTTTGATAATCCAGTGTAACCTTAGTTACAGGCTCTCTGACCGTAATAACGCAGGTTGCTGTAAATCCACCATCCAATGAGGTGCAAGTAATAACGGTTGTACCACCTACCAGCCCGAATACTTCACCGGATTTTGATACTGTTGCAATTTTTTCGTTTGAGCTCTTCCAAGTTACTGCCAGATTTGTTGCGGAGCTTGGCGTAATTGAAACCTCAAGCGTAAACTTCGTGTTTGTAAATATAGTTTTATCGGAGAAATTCAACATTAGGCTTTGAACCGGTTGTGTTACATTTACTTTACAGTAAGCAACTCCTCCGGCTTCTGTTCTTACCATAATGATTGCCGAACCGGCATCCTTCGCGATTACTTTACCATCATCATCAACGGTAGCAATCTTGGTATCACTGGATTCCCAGACAAGGTCTGTGTCCGTACTATCCTTAGGAGTCAAAGTCGTCTTAATATAATAATATTCATTTGTTTTAAGATTTAATTCGCTTACATCAAGCTTTACTGTAGTAGCTACCCGTTTGACTGTAATCGTACAATATACAGAAAACCCTCCATCCGCTGTTCTTAAGATAATTACTGCGGAACCGGTGCTCTTCGCAGACACCTTGCCGGTAGAATCTACTGCAACCACTGATGCATTGGTTGAAGTCCAGGTCACTGCTGCATTGCTTGCATTCGTAGGCAGAACAACATAGCTAAGTCGTGCTGATTGTCCAACATACATGAGTTTCGTTGTTTCATCAAGAGCAATCGATACGACGGGAACCGTAATCGTAAGATTGCAGATGGCAGTTGCTGCCGGATTATCTATTGAGGTTGCTATAATGGATACGGTACCCGGCTTTCTTATAGTAACCAAACCATTTTCGTCTACCGTAGCTTTCGTCGGGTCGGTGGTACTCCAGGAAACTGTTTTATTAAGTGCATTTTCGGGATATACCGTAGCTCGTAGCTGCAGCCTTTTCATCGTCATATCAACAGTAGCTTCGGTTTCTGATAATACAATACTTGTAACCGGCTGCTGGACACTTACATGACAATATCCCACTACAACATTATCCTGATTAATCGCTGAGATTACAGCTGTACCACCAGCGATACCTTGGATTGTTGCTGTCATGGCACTGGCCTCCACTACAGTAACAACATTCTCATTGGAAGATTTCCATCTTAGATTAATGCCATTGAGGTTACTAGGCGTAATTGTTGCATGTAATGTTTTAAACGCACCGATTGCTAATGTCAGCGCACTGGGATCTACCGTTATGGTAGCAACCGATTGCTGAACTATAATGGTACAGGTCGCTTTTTTCGTGACCCCGTCCACTGTCTGTGTCGCAGTTATTGTTACTTTTCCGATTGTGTTACCGGTAACCAAACCGCCTACAACGGATGCAATTTTGGGATCACTCGAAGTCCAAGTAATTGCTGAGGTACTATCACTTACAATTGCATCCAGAAGAATCGTGCCCTTTGTATAGATAGTCTCCAAAGTTGTATTCAAGGAGATTCCATCAATAACTTTTATTGTAATAGTCTTAGGCGGAATGATCGTCAAATCATCATACAATTCACGATCTGGATCGTAGGTCAGTACAATGGTTACATCGCCCTTCTTTCTAGCTGTTATGACATAGGTTGTCATGTCAAAGTCGGCAATATTAGCGTTACCAACTGTATAATTTGCATCAGAAAATACATCTTTATCTGGAAGATTGGTATTTTCAAGTAAATTATAGGTATCACCTACGTTCATAATTAATTCGGTATCGCCAATATCGATGGGTACGATAATTCTCATATATGCGTAGGGTGCATTTGTACTTTGATTGTAATCATCATCAGCAAAAGCAAATATTTCGTAGGTACCTGCCTTAACTTTACTAAAGGAGACATTTCCACTGATCTCACTGACGGAATACGTCATCTTCTTTGAGTCACCCACAGGAATTGTTTTGTTTGTTTCGTTGTCTACTACAACCCATTTGAGGTTCGCAGCGTAGGTTGAATCAGACACGACGACGAAGTTCGAAGGTACACCTATGACTGCGCTACCTGTAGCCGTACTCTTGTTGACGGAATTATAGGTTTGGGAAGTTCCGGAGGAATCCGGGAAAGTAACACTAAATTTCGGAGCAACTACCACATTCATCGATGCTACCATGGGTCTGTCATTGTTTGACATCGTATTACTAGTAGCAGTGATGGTTGTGTTACCTGAGCCGATGGCTTTAACTTTACCATTGACATCAATCGTTGCCACACCTTCATTGGAGCTTTCAAAGGTTACCACATTCGCAAGTATGGCAGCACCGGATACGGTACCGGTGCCAGGATCGTAATCAACATATTTTAATAAGATCGTTTTTTCCTGAGCAATCTCATCCAAGACAAGAATTCGCCCACCCGTTATATTCGTCGGTATTGTACCTGTCTTGTCGAACTCCAGGGCTACTTTTATTGTAAATGACATCGTAAAATTTGTAGAACCGTTATTTACTGTTGCCATAATCGTTGAAAAACCCGGGCCTTTGCGGACAAATTTTGCATGACTGGAGCCAGGAGCATCAGGGACAATTGTGACTACACCGGGTTGAGAACTCGTCCAGGTCACATTTCCTGATGGGTCACCATATGGAGACGTAATGAATACAGGTGCCTCCGATGTCTTCATTTCAGTCTCAAGATCTGCCTTCTTACCATTATAATTAAAATAAAAATCTGATGGCAGCACAACTGTTGCTTTAACCGCACTTTCAGAAAATCCAAATATTATTAAAGCAAAGAAAAAGCCAAAAATAAGCGGGTACCATGTTTTTCTCATCCTGATCATACAAAACCTCCTAATAAGCCTATCTTATGAAATATATCGGTATAGTGAATGGTTTATATTATTTTAATTACCTATTATTCTAAAAGTAAAATTTGGCACTTATGTGTCAAAAGCTGTCACATTATTAGGAATTTAAACCCAGATAAGCGAAAGATGCAATAAAGGTAGGAACACCCTTATTGCATCTTACCATTACCTAAATTATTGTACACGCATCGCCCGCATTGCATTGAAGAGTGCGATCAGGGCTACACCAACATCTGCAAAAATCGCAAACCATATTGATGTTATTCCCAGGAACGCAAGTATCATAATCAGTATCTTAGTTCCTAAAGCAAACACGATATTCTGCTTTACAATCTGATTGGTTTTACGAGCAATTTTAATAGCTGTTACTATTTTCCCAATATCATCGTTCATAATAACGACATCTGCTGCCTCAATTGCTGCATCTGAACCGATACCACCCATGGCAATTCCGATATCTGCTCCGGCTAGCACCGGTGCATCATTAATACCATCTCCGACGAAGATGATCTTTCCTTTACCGGCTACTTGTTTCTTATAGTTCTCAAACCAGGATACCTTATCCTGAGGTAGCAATTCCGCTTGATATTCATCAATTTGGCACTGTTTCGCAATGTCTTTCGCTGTATTCTTATGATCCCCGGTCAGCATGACTATATTCCGAACACCTAGTTGTTTCAGTGCTGCTATCGCTTCCTTCGCACCAGACTTTATCTCATCTGTAATCAGAATCGAACCTAGATATTTATTGTCCTGCGCCACATGTATTATGCTTCCTGAAGTCTCCGGATTAGAAAATGTGATTTCATATTTTCTCATGAGTTTTTCACTGCCTGCATAAATAGAATCCCCGTTATATTCAGCAACCACACCATGACCAGCAATCTCATTAATCTGAGCAGAAGGAATGTTATCCGACTGATTCCTCTTATTATAATAAGTTAAGATGGATTTTGCGATCGGATGGGTTGAATGATTTTCTGCTATTGCAGCCAGTCGGATTAATTCATCACTGTCTACACCATCTGCCGGGTATACCTTTGATACCTCAAAAACACCTCGAGTTAAGGTACCGGTCTTATCGAATACCACAGTATCTACCTCCTTTAAAGCATCGAGATAGTTGCCACCTTTTACTAGGATGCCCTGCTTTGCACCTCCACCGATTCCACCAAAGAAGCTCATCGGTATGGAAATCACCAGAGCACAGGGGCAGGATATAATCAAGAAGCTGAGTGCTCGGTATAACCACAAGGTAAAGGCACCAAAACCAAAAAGTGGAGGAAATATCGCTACTGCTGCCGCTGTAAACACAACAATCGGGGTATAATATCTAGCGAACTTGGTTATAAATTTCTCACTTTCTGCTTTCTTACTTCCCGCATTCTGAACCATTTCCAGTATTTTAGAGACGGTGGATTCACCGAACGGTTTGTTAACTTCAACTTCAATCACACCGTTCATATTGATGGTACCTGATAAAACGGAATCCGAGGCCATAACTTCTACCGGCACACTCTCACCGGTTAGTGCTCTGGTATCAATATAACTGCTACCTTTAATCACAATACCATCAAGGGGGATCTTCTCGCCCGGTTTAACCAGAATTCTGTCTCCTACCTCAACTTGTTCCGGTGTGACCACTGTGATGGTTTCACCCTCTAATTTATTGGCATAATCGGGACGGATATCCATCAGTCCTGCTATATTCTTCTTCGATCTGTCAACAGCTAAATCCTGGAGGAGTTCTCCTAATCCATAGAATACCAGAACTGCGATCGCTTCTACACGCTCTCCAATAATAAACGCTCCTAAGGATGCAAAGCCCATCAGAAAATTCTCATCAAATACCTGACCTCTGAGAATGTTCTTCACGGCTGTGGTTAATGTCTCATAGCCAGCAAGTGCATAAGCAACCAAAAAAGCTACCAGCTGAACTCCTGTAGATACCTGTAGCAGGGAAAATACAACTGCGATTGCCGCCGCAATCCCTAATCGGATAACATAACCCTTTAATCCGGTCACATGCTCCTCTTTTTCCTCTTTGCTTTTAGCCACTCCACCATGCTGAGCTTTTCCTGTCACATCCAGAACCTTTACGGATGGCTCGTGAGAGGCTACGATTTTCTTAACTTTATCCGTCAGCTCTTCTGCATTATCTTTACTTATTAAAATAATTAGTTTATTATTCATAAGATTTACACTTGCCTCACTAACCTTTGCAAGATCACCGACTTCCTTCTCTATCTTTGCAGCGCAATTTGCACAGCATAAACCGTCTAAAATATATTCCCTCTTCACGTGCATACTCATCTTACCTTTCCTCGATATGTTCCAGCCCTATCTCCAGTATGTTCTTAACATGTTCATCCTGCAGGGAATAGAATGCATTCTTCCCTTCTCTGCGGTACTTTACCAGCTTTTCCTGCCGTAAGGTTTTCAGCTGATGTGAAACCGCTGACTTCGTCATATTTAACAGAAATGCTAAATCACAAACACACATCTCTGCACTGTCCAAGGCCCATAAAATCTTGATTCTGGTACTATCTCCAAATATCTTAAAGAAGTCGGCAAGATCGTATAGTTTCTCCTCGTCCGGCATGCTCTTTCTTACTTCTTCCACCACCTCAGAACGTATCACTTCACAATCGCAAACAGCAAATCTGTTATCCTGATTCATCCCAGTCCCTCTTTCTTTCTGTATCTTTTTAATCAGTGTATCAGTTGTTCAGTTGAGCAGTTGTTCAACTGTTTGATTGTATTATATTCCAGTATTTATGAAAGTGCAACTAATTTTTTTATCTAAACGAATAATTTTTATTATAAAAGATGCCCTTGCTATGAAAACGAGACGGATATGTTATAAATGTAGATTAAATACTTGAAAATCATAGAATCATAGAATATAATAAATCATACTTATCCTATATGATTACTACATTAATATGTTGGGAAAGTATAATTGAAATGAATCATTGATTAGAGGAGATATCAGATGGATCGATTACATGAAAAATATAATGAATTAAAAGAAATGTTGAAAAGTTTGAAAAGTGTTACAGTAGCATTTTCAGGAGGTGTAGATTCAACCTTCTTATTAAATGCAGCAAAGGAAGTTCTTGATGATAAAGTAATTGCTGTGACCGCACGCTCCCTTAGTTTTCCTGCACGTGAGTTGAAAGAAGCAATCGACTTCACATTTACCCATAATATTGAACATATCATAGTTGATTCAGAAGAATTAGATATTGATGGTTTCTCACAAAACCCGAAGAACCGATGCTATCTATGCAAAAGTGAACTATTTACAAAAATCAAAGAGGTTTCAAGGGATAGGAACGTCAATGCAATCCTTGAAGCATCCAATCACGATGATATTGGAGATTACCGTCCCGGTTTAATTGCGGTAAAGGAATTAGGAATTTATAGTCCCTTAAGACAAATAGAATTTACGAAGGATGAGATTCGAATATTATCAAAAGAACAGGGCTTACCAACTTGGAATAAGCCTTCCTTTGCCTGCCTTTCTTCCCGTTTCCCCTATGGAGAAAGCATTACCCCGGAACGTCTGCAGATGATTGATAAAGCGGAACAATTTTTGCTTGACCTAGGTATCTGGCAGGTTAGAGTACGTTTTCATGATAATCTTGCTCGGATTGAAACGGATGAGAATGGATTCAAGGTTATTCTTGATCCGCAGACACGTAACCAAATCTATGATGAGTTACACAAGATAGGATTCACCTACGTCTCACTGGATTTAAAAGGCTACCGGACCGGAAGTATGAATGAGACTCTGAGTTCTTCAGAGATAAGCTACGGAAAAGTTAATTCTGATAAAACGATTGTATAAATTAAAATATCTTTAATAAGAAGCAGGCTATTCGATGAAACGTCGAATAGCCTGCTTGCGTATGTCAATGTAATTAAATCGCTAAAAGACAGATATCTCCCTATACTTTTCTTTCCTAAAACGGACAACAAAACAGATAGATCTGAAGAGCCAGTCGATGGTCATGGCTATCCATACACCAAGTACTCCTAATTCAAAGGTAATTACCAAAATATAACTGAAGCCAATCCGCCATACCCACATAGAGATCATGGACGTCCACATAGTAAACTTCACATCATTGGCAGCACGAAGAGCACTCGGCAAGGTAAAGGACAGAGGCCAGATCAAGGACGCCAATATACAATGATATACCATTAATTGTCCTGCAATTTCCGATGTTTCATCGGAAAGATTATAGATCTTTAGAATCAAGGGGATCATAATAATTAAAACCAGATTTAACATTGCCATAAAGATGAAAGTCATTTTCATCAGCTTGTTGGTATAACGCTTTATACCATCGTAATCCCTAGCTCCGACACATCGCCCTACTACTGTAATCAGCGCCAGCCCGATGGCTGAACCGGGAAGTACACCAAAACCGGCGATGGTCGATGCGATAGAGTTTGCAGTAATGGCAGCTGTGCCAAGTCCTGCAATGATACCCTGGACAAGAATCTTACCAATCTGGAATACACTGTTTTCCAAACCATTCGGAACACCAATCCGGAGGATTCGCTTAATCATGATAATATCCACACGAAAATTTCGGATGCTCTCAAAATGGATTGGGTACTTCCTATTACCTAATATTACCGTTAACGCGGCTGCTGCAAAAATTCTTGAGACTAAGGTAGATATTGCTGCACCTTCCACTCCTAATTTCATACCAAATATTAAAACAAAATTTAAAGCTATGTGAATGATGTTCATTAAAATTGATACTAACATAGAAACTTTAGAATTATTCATCGTTCTGAACAGCGCTGCACTTGCATTATAGACTGCAATGAATGGGAAGGACATTGCAGAATAAAAAAGATATGTACGGGCATATGCCAATACGTCCTCACTGGCATCACCAAACAGGAGAAGAAGAACCTGTCTTCCCAAGAGGAACGCTACTGCCATAAGCACAAGAGATAATGACAATATTGCAATCATTAGCTGCTCACCCGCAGCACTAGCAGATTTCTCATCTTTGTGGCCGAGGAATTGAGCTGATACAACTGCTCCACCGGTAGCCATCGCTCCAAACAATCCAATCAGCAGAAAATTAATAGTATCGACCAAGGAAACACCGGATACAGCTGCTTCACCGACACTGGACACCATCATACTATCAGCTAGACCAACCGTTACGGCAAGGGCTTGTTCAATAATCAATGGAATTATTAATTTGAGAAGATCTTTTCTTGAAAACATATTATCGCCTCTATGCATTATATAATATTTGGCTCTCAGTCTATCATAGCAAATCTCTAAAAGCAAGATTTTGTTGGTAATGGCAAACTTTCAACTATGTTCAAAAAAGTCTGTTGCCATCATTTCTAATGGCAACAGACTTAGAATTTATCTTATTGCTGATAATGCGGATTATTAGTAAATTATTAATTAGCCGGAGGTACCTGATTATTCGGATATTGCTGATTATACGGAGGTACCTGGTTATTCGGTGCTGAATTCTGGTTTCTATATTTACCCGACACATCATAGTAGAAAGCACATTGTGCAGCATTTGTATAAGGTGACAAGAACAAAAATCCGATACCGGCAGTTAGGATACTTAATATTGCCCAGCCGATAAAACTGATATAAAGGCAGAATAATCGCCATTTGTTACCATGCATCATTTCTTTGGAACGTCTGATTGCTTCTAGTACAGGCATATTTGGATTTTCTTCCAGGATATAAGGTGTCATGGCATAACTGAAGGCTGCAATAATACCTGGAATGATGAAAAGTAGTGACCATAAAAAGGTAAAAATGCCTACCAATAAATTCATCAAAAATCCCTGCCAAAATACACCAAATCTTGAAAACAGGTCTGAAAATTGAGGATTATTGCCATCGATGAGGTTCTTGTTAAAGCGAACATATCCTAGCTTTACTGCACCTCCGATAAAAAATACTAACAATCCATATAATATTGCTATACTTGCAACTCCAAAGATAAGGAATAAGAAGAACTTTCCCAGACCTGTATCAAGGAAATTCAGGTTGTACTGCTCTCTCCATTCCATATCCGGCATATTAAATCCGGAACTGGTTCCTCCAAGTATGGTTGCAACCAATCCGGTACCGATCGCCAGAGGCCATCTATTCACCAGTGCCTTACGAGCAATGCTTCTAAAATCATAAGCAAATAACATATCTTTACCCCTCCTATTATACGTTTCTATCAGTTATGATAGTTTAATTTGGTTCACTATTGTTAATTGGCTCCATAATTTGGAGTATATCAAATGCATCTTCCTTAGTCAAACGATTTTACATTTTATAATAATATTATAATAGTTTTCTAATTTTAGACTTCCAATCTATATTCTTCTGTATTTTTTTAATGCAAAAATATTGAGCACAAAGAACAAGCTTATGAAAATCAACAAAGCTCCAACGTCAGGAAGAACACCGCTAAAATCAGCACCTTTAATAATGATATCCTTCAGGGCATTGCAGGCATAATAAACCGGCATCACATTAGCAAGCAAACCAAGATGATAGGGTAATGTGTCAAGGGAAATCAGTCCCGAGAAGAAGATCTGAGGGATAACCACTACCGGTATGAACTGCATAATCTGGAATTCGTTATTCGCAAAGATGGAGCAGAAGGCACCGATACACACTGCTGTCATCGACATTAGAATCATTACAAATCCAGCCGCAAACATCGAACCGGTTATTGTCATTTGGAGCACCCACTTCACATAGCATAGAAGAATGATGCTCTGCAACGTAGCAAATACCCCAAAGCCCAATGTATAGCCAAGAACTACCTGCCATCGTTTTACCGGTGTGATCATCAGTCGCTCCATGGTTTGGTTGGTTCTCTCTCTAACAAAAGAAATACCTGCTATGATGAAAATCAGGAAGAACGAGATAATACCCAGCAGTACATAACCAAGACTATTGAACATACTATCATCGTTTTCTCCAAAGATAAATTCCGTTCTCATAACCGCTGTCGGGGTTATTACTTTCATGACATTCTGGATTGCTTTCTGTATTACTCCGGATTTTACTGCATCACTCGTCTCCATCAACAGAATCGTCTCATTGCCATCTTTATATAAAAGAGCATCAATTTCTTTCTCTTCCACGGCTTTTTTACCTTCTAAGAGCTCCATGGTTTCAACAGTTACATCCTCTACTTTTATCTTCTCAATCAGTGGAGCTGCAATTCCTTGCTCTCCAATACTTGCTTTATAATCTGAGTCTCCTAGCAGGAAGAATATTAGGGTAAATAAAAAGATTGGAACAACCAAAATCAATCCTAGGGATCTTTTGTCATTTACCGTCTGGCGGATAATTCTTTTTATAATAAATAATGTCTTCATATTTCCCGTTCCCCTCTCTCCAGAAACAATTCTTCAATGGAATTATTCCGTGTTCTGCTAAGCAAGGTTTTAACAGCGTCACAGGCTATGACATCTCCGTTATAGATCAGTCCCAGCCTGTCGCATTTAATTGCTTCATCCATAACATGTGTTGTAACAAGGATGGTTTTTCCCTGCCTCTTAAGTTCATTAAATTCATCCCAAATCTTTTTACGCAATATCGGATCAATTCCAACCGTCGGTTCATCAAGGATAAGTACCTTAGGACCATGCAGCAAAGCAATTGCTAAAGACAAGCGTTTTTTCATGCCTCCGGAATAATTCAATACTTTCTTCTTCCCATCACCATCTAGCTCAACCAACTTTAGAACTTCGTTGGCACGTTTTTTTAACTCGTTCTTCTTCATCTGGTACATCCCCCCGAAGAATATGAGATTATCATATCCGGATAAGTCATTATATAAGGCATCATTCTGAGGCATATATCCAATACTATCAAGTGCTTTAAGATCAGGCATGGTATAATCCATTATTTTAATTGTTCCGTTATCTGTAGTAATAGCACCTATGATTAAACGGATCAATGTAGTCTTTCCGGCACCGGAGGGTCCAATCAATCCGAAGATTTCATTTACATCAATCTGAAGATTAATATCCTTCAGTACTTTCTGCTTTTTGAATGACTTAGAAACTCCCTTAACTTCTATCAACATGATTTATGTTCCTTTCTCTGTCTATTCATCCATTACACAATTACAAAATTCATGTAATAGATGCTGAGAAATACAATACTACTTGTTATAAAATATGTCAATTTCTTCACATACAAAACCCTCCTTTCGCGAAAAAGGAGGGTGGCTTCCATTCGTTTTATCATATAGTACTCATAATTTACAACTCATTACCTTAAGTTTTATCTGGCCTAATCTATATGGTTATTTCTCCCATGCTGATATATTCTTCTTCACAAATTGGCGTAAGGTCTGTGGTTTCTTACCCATAATCTCTTCAAAAGTTGTGGTTACACTTTTCGCTGCTCCCAGCCTTGTCATCATATAAAGCATACCCATTACGGTGGAATATCCTTTATCGAGATCACGAATATCAATCCAATATTTTTTCGCAAGAGTTTGCTTGGGATTTACATAAGTTATTTCTCTTGCAAGCTCATCTGAGAGGATGCTTGCAACAGAATAATAATCCAGTGCTTCCGGTCCCGTAATAGAATAGGCTTTGTTTTGGTGCTTCTGCGACTCGGATAATACCTTAGCCGTTATTTCTCCGATATCTTCAGCATCAATAAAACTGGTGAGTGCATTCTTTACCGGTACAATAATTTTGTCAAAGGCTTTAATCTCATAAGCATGTATGCCACTGAGATTCTGCATAATTTTGCTACGTAACCCCCTACATTGCCAAGTGCTCCTGTAACCATAACTTTACCCAATTTCTCTTACCTCCAGCAGTATGTTGTTTGATTTAATCAAAAGCTCAATCAGTTTCATATAATCCTGTTTTCCAAGTCGCTTCAAGGGTTTCATATTAATGAATCATCTTAATTATCCCTGCCAAAAATGCTATTTAAGGTAAGTATTATATATTAAGTCGGCAATTCCGGATAATTATTTATTATCCGAAACTGCAATATATTAATTTTAAACAATAATGATATGCTGCTTACCGTCATCTATTAAAGGTATTCTATTTCCTGATGCCTTCATCCCATCTATAGTATATTCTTCTGTAGTCATTACACCTTTGCTTCGGCTCTCCACTCTGATTTCATAAAGGGATGCTCCATATCTATACTGTACGGTAAAATCGCCAAAGAAAGCCGGGGTTGCGGGATTAACTATAAGCTGATCCCTTTCTTTTCTAATTCCTAAAAACCAGTGTATCAATCCTTGATACATCCACCCTGCAGAACCGGTGTACCAGCTCCAACCGCCTCTACCGGTATAGGGAGGGCTTAGCGAAATATCCGCTATCATAACATATGGCTCCTTCTCGTACCGAAGAGAGTCCTTCCGATTCGAAGTGATATGAATAGGATTAAGCATGGTGAACAATGTATGAGCCATCTTATAATCACCTAGCATCGATGTAGCAATCGCCAGCCAAACCGCCGCGTGAGTATATTGTCCGCCATTTTCACGGATACCGGGAATATAGTTTTTAATATAACCCGGACTTTTACTGGTCTTATTAAATGGAGGTGTCAAAAGCAATGAGATTGAATCCTCCTCCCGAACCAAGTACCTCCAGGCAGACTGCATTGCAGTAGTGGCTCTGTCCTTTTTTGCTCCTTTCGAAATTATGCTCCAGGACTGGCTGATGGAATCTATCTTACATTCATCACTTTCTTTTGAACCCAACTTTGTTCCATCGTCATAGAAAGCTCTCAGATACCATTCTCCATCCCAGGCATTTTCCTCAATGCTTTTTATTAGTGCGTCTCGTTTTAGTTCCAGATCCTTGGCATATTCTGTATCACCTTCCTGATTACAAAGTGGAATAAAGTCTCCGAGCATGGTATACATAAACCATGCGAGCCATACACTCTCCCCTTTGCCATCCTTCCCTACTTCGTTCATGCCATCGTTCCAATCTCCTCCACCCATCAAAGGTAATCCATGCTCTCCAAAATGCGTAATGGCAATCGTCTTCTTACAATGTTCATACACACTCTCTACCAGATCAGAGACCTCCGGAGTGAACATGACTTCATGCTGATTCTCTTCTAGCACTGGACCTTTGATGTATGGTACCATGTCCTTAAGAATACTTGTATCTCCAGTACTGGTGATATATGCAGCCGTTGCATAGGGTAACCAGAGAAGATCGTCTGAGATTCTGGTCCGGACTCCAACCCCAATGGGGGGATGCCACCAATGCTGAACATCACCTTCCTCAAATTGTCTACTACAGGCAATCAGTATCTGCCTCCTTAAAGCATCTGGCTCTGTAAAAATCAAAGAAAGTGTATCTTGTAACTGATCTCGATAGCCATATGCACCCCCACACTGGTAGAAGGCAGTACGGGCATTAATTCTACAGGAAATGGATTGATATAAAAGCCATCCGTTCACCAGAATGTCAACTGCTCTGTCTTTGGTTTTCACCTGTATTGTTCCTAGCATTCTATCCCAATAAGCTTTTACCTGCTCTAATTCCTTCTCTGCTGCCGTTATATCCATATATTTGCGGCGTATTTTGTGTAACTCACCCAAATCAGTACTTTGCCCAAGGGCGAAAAGGACTGTCTTACTTTCCTTCGGAGCCACTGCAACAGATATCTTAATTGCACCACAGGAATCATAGCATACACCGGTATTACAGGATAACTTCGCATCAGCCCCGGCAGGTGAAAGAATACTCCCTTTTGAGCCAAGAAATTCCTGACGGTCTCCTGTATATCCAATAATCATCTCATTAGAGAAGATAAATGCACTACTATTCTGAAAATTCAAAGTATAGATATTCTTAGCACTCAGATATTCATGCTCATTATTATAGGAAGTTAATATATAGGGATTCGTGTGCTCTCTGTTGGTACCAAGCACCCATTCAACATAATAGGACAGGCTCAGGTATTTAATTTTATCTGATTGATTCGTAAGTGTCAGTTTCCATAACTTCACAGGTTCTTCTAGTGGAGTAAAGACAACTAGTTCCTGGTCAAGCTGATCTTCCTCATGTAAAAATGTTGAATATCCAAACCCATGTCTGACACGGTAGGTTCCACGATCCGACCTTCCTAGGGACATAGGTGTCATTACTTCTCCCGTCACTTCATCAAGAATATAAATCACTTCCGATGCTTTATCACTTACCGGATCATTGGTCCATGGTGTAATCTTATTTTCCCTGCTGTTAATACTCCAGGTAAATCCACCACCTGCTTCTGAAATCTGAAATCCGAAGTTTTTATTGGCAACGACATTAATCCAGGGTGATGGTGGTCTGTTATTTCCCTCCAATAGGATCTCATATTCCCTGCCATCCTTAATAAAACCTCCGAAACCATTATAGAATTCATAAGTTTCTTCTGTTGAAGCTTGTGAACTATTAAGTGCTGTTACTGTATCCATTGGATCGCCTCCTGCAATTCTTACTCTTCTATATAATCTTCCAGATTCTCTTTCACATTCCGGAAATAGATGCCGGTCTTCTCCGAGAAAACAACCCGAGCGACGGTATATAATAAATCGATCTCAGCAGGGATCATCTGATAGGAGTGTAGTGCGAAAAAGCTGGGTTTTTCACTACCGGAATCATAAATCCGAAGCGAACTGGTCATGTCGTTAATCAGATCATCTACTTCCTGCAGATAACCATGCTTTGCATCAATAAGAATGATCAGGTCCACCATAACTCGGTTAATTCTTAAATATTCATAGGCCTTCAGTACATCCTTAATGATCCCTTCTTCTTCAATGGAATCCACTCTTAACAACATGATTGGATTATCTCCGGATACTCCGAAGCGCCAGAGGAAGCTTTGGTTTTTAAAATTCCTTCTGATATTTTCAACAGGCCCCCGATAGCTTACGCTAGGATAAAAAATCGGGCTAATCAAATCCTGAAAAGCATTCATCTGTGTCCTCGTTATTTCAAGATATTTTAGCTCAATATCATTTTGTAGACGGAATTTTTCTAACAAATCATCAACGCGGTAGGCAATATTCAATTCCTCTCCAATTTTGACTGTTTCTTCTTTACTATCACATACACCAGTAATAAATGTCACGCAGGCTGTTTCACCTGCTCCGATGTTCACGTCCACCCGAAGACTCATGATTGGATCATTGCAGAAGCCTGCATGATTTGAAAATGAGATACTGCAAACTACCGCCTCCGGATTCTCCAGTGTATTATTTCTTCCAATAAATTTCTTTCTATCAATCTCATATTCGATATTTTTTAATAATTTTGCTCCAGATCTGACCATATGAATTACATAAGGTGTATTACTATCCTTTTTGCTTCGTCGTTTCGACAGAAAGATCCCATGTTCTTCAATAAACTCACTCTCCAGAAACAATTTATTGAAAGCCGGGTGACTCAGCTCAGCCATATGGGTATCCGCTACCATTTCAAGATAACTTGTAACCTCAAGATGTTTATCCTCATTACCATGATTGGTAAAAACTATTTTCCTTAATTCGAAATTATGATCCGCATCGAGACTGACTGTCATATTAGAGGAGATATCTCCATCCCGTCTTTTAAACTCTGCCTGATGAGGTGAGAATACTACCTGATATTCCTCAGGTTCTACTTTAGTCGGGTGGTAAGTTGTACTCCAAACCTTACCTGACTTAACATCCTTGATATAGATATAGTGTCCTGTATTGGCATATCTGTCAGCTCTCCACCGGTAGAGCATCATATTATCATACTTACTGAAGCCATCTCCATCTGAAGTAATTAACAGAGAATATTTGTTATTAGAGAAATAGTTAACTGCCGGAATCTCAGGGGCCACGGTATTGATATAACGGTTACTATACACATCTTCCCTGAATAAAGGTTTCCCTATCTTAATGGTATAGCCTCTCTTCGCGAGGGATATGAGGTGCGATTGCCTTTTTTCCTCAAGTAGTACTTCCGTAGCTTTAATCATAGCCTCTGTGTGGAACCGCTCCTTCATAATTCCATGATGCAGATAGTTGTTGATGGCAACCAGATTCATTCCCTGGTGGTGAGCCATATAGGATTTTACGATACAGTAAGGTGTCATTTCCACCGAGTTAGGGACATTGAAATCAATGGATTCATAAAAACCAAATTCACCGAAAGCTCCAAACTCATCTAGAGTCCGTAGATTATCCAGACAGTCCTCTCCTGCAATATCTAGAGCTAGCATGGTTGCATAAGGAGCAACTACCAAGGAATTCTTACGGACCGGCTGAAGGCGAATCTTAGGAACGCCAAAAGCTTTATATTGATAATTGGAATTTAAATCAAAGCGGTAATATTGGGATTCCGAGATACCCCAAGGGATATCTGCCTCCTTTGCATATTTCATGTGTTGGATCACAGCGGCCTTCGCCGATTCAGAAAAGACAGAACCTTCATATTCCCTAAACACCAGGTTAGGCATCAGATATTCAAACATCGTGCCACTCCAGGATACAAAACAGGGAATCCCCTTAACAATGGTAAGAGGGCGTCCGAGCTTAAACCAATGCTTCAAAGGAACTTCACCCTTAGCAATAGCAAGCAGACTTGTCAAAGCACATTCTGATGCCATCAAGTCATAGCAGCCTCCATCCAGCATATGAGATGATACATGATATCCGATATGAAACAGCATTCTATTGTCGTTATACAGGAATCCAAAATCCACATTATTCAGGAGACAGTCAATTTTGTTGCAGATTGACTTTATTTGGTTAACCATCACTATCGCATGCTTATTCCCCTGAGCTGCCTGTTGTCTTAAAGTCGTATAAGCTGCAACTGTTGTATCCTTTAATTTCAGCGCTGCTACCTCATTCACGATTTGTTCAATATTACTCATTAGATTTCTTGTCCATCTGGTATTACTACAGGGTTTTATCTCCTTACTGTGAAGATCATCCCAGATATCCGAGAGATCTTCTATTAAGTCGCTAAACAATCCATATTCTTTCTTTAACTCAAATTTCCAAAAATTCCTTACACATTCAGAAATCTGTAATTCACCATTACTTTGATCAAGGGTATACCTTAATTCTTCAATCAGCTTGTCCGGAATAATAGGTGTATCCAGCTGTTCCAGTAAACCGTTTTTCACTGCAATCAGGTGCCCAAAGAAGTTGCCGCTGTCCACAGTTGAAATATAGGCCGGACTTAACACTTCCATAGTTCCGACATGATACCAGTTATAGAGATGCCCCTTCCATTTTAATAATCTCTCTACCGTCTCCATTAGGTTTTCCATGGACTGTATTGTTGAACTTAAGGTTTCGAAGCCAAAATCTCTTGCCGATAAAATGGCCAGGAATTGAAGTCCGATATTGGTGGGTGAAGTCTTATCGCTGACTTTCTCTACTTGAGAGACCTGATAATTGTCAGGGCAGAGCCAATGATTCTCTTTTGTTGAAAGCTCTCTAAAGAATAACCAGGTTCTTCTTGCTGTTTCAAGAAGCAATCGAGTATCCTCAGGATTATCCTTTTTATCCTTCTTTTCTTTCGGCTGGCTGATATAATAAGCAATGGAAGAAGCAAACAGCCAATCAAAGATAATAAGCCCGGCAAACAGAGAAGCGGATAGAGGTAGTTCTACCAACAATAATACTGTTGCCAGTAACACTGCCGATAAAAGGGAACTCCACATGGTAATAAAATAACCTTTTTTCCTATTAACAATAGAAGCATCCACCGCTTCTGCAGTATTCCACCTCAGAAGATTCTTTTTGCTGACAAATAACCGATAAAGCGTTCTGACCATCGCATCCGCAGAAATATATGCACGGTAAGGTGTGATCGTAAATTCTACCAATGCCCTTTCCAGCATCATTCCAAGCTCTTTATAAAACCCTTTATAGACTAAGGCCAACTTAGGACGCAGAAATTTCTGTATTAGCACGGCCAATAATAATACCACTGTCTGGAAGAGGTCCGTGAAGAATATGAATGGTAGCAACATAAGAAATACCTTCGGTACCATAGCCAGGGTAATAATTATAAATAAAGTCTTGCTTAACGGCACCAAGCTCCGCCTTAAGTTATCGAATATTTTCCATTTAGAGAGCGCATAGAGACTTCTTCCATTTACCCTCTTTCTTGTGAATAACCAAGGCAGCAATTGCCAATCTCCCCGAATCCAACGGTGTTCCCGCTTAGCAAAAGATAGAACACTGGTTGGAAAGTTGTCCATAATCTTCGCTGTACTGGAAAATGCAGTTCTGGCATAACAACTCTCTAACAGATCATGGCTTAACACGCTGTTCTCCGGAATTCTGTTATGGAGTAATTCATGAAAAGCTTTGATATCATAGATACCCTTTCCTATATAAATACCTTCATTAAAGATATCCTGATAGATATCAGAAATTACTGCACCATAATGAGCAAGGCCGGACTCACCACCAAATATTTCTGCAAATCGGCTGCCACTCTTATCAACGATATGGTTTCTGACAGAAGGCTGAATGATCACATAACCTTCCTTTACCTTTTTGTTAACTGTATCTAGAACAGGTTTATTCAATGGATGATCTATCAAGCCCACAAGTTTAGCAGCATTATCCCTTAGAAGGTTCGTGTCCGCGTCAAGAGTAATAACATATTTGAAGGTAGGAAGTAGGTCTTCATCACAAAGTAGTTGGGAAAAGGTCGTATTATCCTTACTGACTCCATTTAATAGGTTATTAAATTCCTCCAGTTTACCTCGTTTACGCTCCCATCCCATATAGCAGTTCTCAGACTTATTCCACTTACGGTAACGGAAGAACAAGGAGAATCTCTGCTGCTTTGACGGATAAAGTTCATTGAGCTCCTTCATTTGCATAATCAGAGCGCTCTCAATGATCTCATCCTTAGGCATATATTGATCCGGTGAGTCTTCATAATCTACCAACAAAGCAAAGTATAAGTTCGGTTGTCGGTTAGCCAGATAATGTTTCTCAAGGCGCTTCATATATTCTATGCACTGTTCTTTCGAAGAGATAATTACCGGCATAACAACAAAGGTCCTTGCTTCCTCAGGGATCTGTGACAGGTAGTTTAGGGATGGTATTTTCTTGACCATAATCTTTCTCGTGAAGAGGAAATTGGTAAGTTCTAGTGAAATTCCAACTAATAACGGTAATCCCACAAGAATTGTAATAATCAACGGATAAGATTCCTTCTGATCGCTCCACATAGCAATGCAGCACATGATACAAACGCATAGGATAAGAAGGATTAAAAAAATCGTTGAAAAATAAAGAAACCCTCTGACGTTTCTATTCTTTTTTAATGTTTTTGGTAATGGTTTATCCAACACTTTTGCTTTCAGAATCGGATAGCCCTTACCCAGAAGATATGAACCGACGTGATGAGTACAATGAATATCTTCTCGTCCTTCCTTCGCAAGCTCTAGACAGTCACTAGCTATCTTCTCTTCCTTAACCCGATATCTTAGTGCGAGTTTTACAATAACACCTCGGTACATGCCTTTTGCTTCCGAATCCATCTGCGCATACACTCCATCGGGATCCTCGGATAGTATCTTCTCCAGATAGGAATAATCTTCAAAAAACTTTTCCTCATCTACTTCGTTCATATCCCTAAGGCTTACAATAAGCGCTCTGATATTAGTCTCAAGAAATGATTGCTTCTTCCCTTCTTCTATGAATATATTGGTAGGCTTAATTTTACCTTTCATACCAAAGTGATATTCAATGTACCTCTGAATAGCCAGCTCATTGAAGGACATATTTTTTAGCTGGTAAATGACATGGGAGTGGAAGGAGTAATTCAACTTTAATTCTGTTGGGATAGGAACCAAAAGGGATGAAATGTCAGCAGCCCCTTGCTTTGAGCCGAGCTTTTCCCTTAGAAACTTATCAGCTTTATTCTTAATATCTATCATATAGATAATCTCTTCCGCAGATTCAATGATGCTCTCCAACAGACAGAAGCCCAGCATCTCAGGTAATACCCACAGTTCTTTATCCGTCAGCGGTATTTGCGTTTGATATGCTTTCAGCATAATTGAGATATTTTCACTGTTCAGATGACCCCTGGACAATGCCACCATTTTCTTAGCAACCACATAGATTCTTGGGAAACCATTAAATTGCTTTGCCTTCAATATCGGCAGGATTGCATAGCTAGTACCGGAGGTCCTGACCTTTTTAATCTCACGATACATCATTTGAAAATTGTCAAATAACCAGCGGGCAGCTGGAATCAGGGATATGATATCCGTTGATATACCTGATATGATGTCTCGAATTTTGTTCAATTTTTTATAAGCAACCTGATTGTAATCATCAAGAACAAAACTATACCGTAACAGCCTTACCTGCTTATGCTCTTCTGCCAGATTAAACATCTGTTGCTCCCATTCCTTTGGTCCGGTCTTATCCTCTGTCCCCAGGGAATGCATCGGAAAGTGAATCCTCTTCCCAAAGTGATTGAAACGATAATAGAGAAGTATTAGAATAAAGCATATTAAAGCGATCAGAATAAGTAAAACAACAGTCCGAAGTGGTGTATTTATATAAAAATTAATTCCTTCCAATAAGATCAGCAAAATGTAGCTCCTCCTTATTATTTAAGAATTCTTAAAAGGATATCTATTTCCTTATTAATAGTTTGGCTGATTTTCCATAAAAAAAACGGCACAATATTATATTGTGCCATTTTTGTTGAAAGTTATTATCGAAAGAGTTATGATTTTCTAAATATTAACCTGTAACAACTTGCTTCTTAAGTAACCACCTCAGAGAATCAACAATTGTGTTGGCTTTACCCCTTAGGTTCTGTAATATGAGTTATGTAGAATGCCAAAATAATCTCCAAGACCAGTAGACAGATATTTAAAACAAGCGGAAGAACTCTATACTGCTGTGACAGCAAGCCTGCAATCCAAGCAACCGGAGCACTGACAAGCAGAACAAAGGCTGTTATAAGGCTGTTTGTCCGAGCACGTTCTTTGGTCGGAATACTAACTGACAATAAGGATTCTAACATTGGACCAAGGATTGCAGCAGCGAAAGCTTCACAGATTGCTGAGAAAAACACTGCCCAAACCGCCGCTGCCCCATAAGGCAGGCATAATACCAATACAATTAATCCCAAAAGATGTAAAGTCAATCCGGTTAGTAGTGGCTTTCTGATAGAGACAAGCTTCAACCTGGAAGTTATCAACAGAAAAACAGAAACTGTAGTAATTGCTTTGATAAATGGGAATACAGAGATCAATGAAGCATCTACATGGTAAGCCGAGGTTACGAAAAGAGGCCAGAAGGTTGCTTGTACAATACTAAAACAGGTCATCAGTATCATCAGAAGTAGATATAATAGAAGCCTTGTTTCGCATAAGGAAGCTATGAACACTCTCCAGCCGCTAAATGTCAGGGATATCAAGGATCTTTCTTTGCATTCCTCCCTACGCTGGATTCCGATATCACTCTCCTTCGCCATATGGTACTGCAGTACGAATTTGACTGTCATCAGGATTAGTGCCAGAACATAGAGCACCCGCATCGTTGGCAACAATTCATATCTGTCTATGAAAATGCCCAGAATTGGTGAGATGAAACCAGCCACTAATCCAAGAAAATTCAAAAGCGTATAAATATTAATCAGTTTATCCTGATCTCCGTTCTCTACGATCATGCAACTGAAGCTGTTACCTGTAACTCGCCACATACTGTTAAAAATTATTGCAATTACAAAATACCAATAACCTGTGGAAGCCGCCCATAACAGGCATGGAATCGACCAACTGAATAGGCCGAAGGCTAACATAGTAAAACGCCTTCCATATTTATCTACGATTGCCCCGGAAAATAACGCCCATAAAAACTGCATGACAAGACCAAGGCTTGCGACCTTACCAATCTGCCCATCATTCAAGCCAATAGCAGCCATATAAATCGATGCAAAGGGCAGGATGAGATTATTAGGAATAGCCCACAAGGGTTCAGTTACAACACAAGCCCGTTGGTTTCCCTTGAGAGAGCGCAATGTTTGAAGCAATGGATGATGAGATTTCATAATTCCTCCGTACTAATCATAGTAATAAAATTCTTTGATTATCATTTATATATTTTCCTATCCTGATCATTCCATCATATATTAATTATCGAATCACAGCAACCTTATCCAGAAAAAAAATCCCATTATTCATCCTTATTAGGAAAGATAATGGGATTTATTTTATTTATTTATAGATTACCCTCTGCTAAAAGACCTTCATTCACACCTTTTACATTGATATTCTTCGTTGTTCTAGCTTCCAGACTATCTGCCATGATGATACTCTTCATGTCAATTCCTACGGAGCTTTGAACCGTTTCAAAAACTTTAGCGAGTACCGTGGGAACATTGTCTGCTACGCTGTCAATTCCACCGCCATAAATCTTGATATCCGAAATCTGGCTTAAAGGTTCTGCAATGGATCTCGCTATCTCAGGTAATTTCTCAATTAACTTATCTGCCATAGCAGCTCCTGTATACTTCTTATAAGCTTCAGCCTTCTTCTCCATTGCCTCTGCTTCAGCAAGACCTTTTGCTTTGATTGCTTCTGCCTCAGCCAAGCCCACAGCTGAGATGGCTTTCGCCCTAGCCTCACCAATAAGGGTAGCTGCATCAGAGTCTGCTTTTGCTTTTAAGATAATTGCTTCTGCATCTGCACTTGCCTCTGCTTTTTTTGCTTCAGCTCTAGCTTCTGCTTCTGCGATATGGGTATACTTATCTGCATCTGCTTCAGCTCGCTTCTGTTCTCTTTCCGCGTTCGCAGGCTCAACAACTTTGGTTTTTAACTCTTCACGGGTCTTTTCTGCACGACGTTGCTCGAGCTCTGTCTGTTTCTGTTCTCTGGCAATATCAACCTGTAACTGTGCTTCCTGGAGTTCCTTCTGTTTTACTTGTTTCAGAATATCTGCTTCCATCTGTGCAGCAATTACTTCTTTGTATGTAATACTCTTCTGGATCTCATAAGCGGCGTCTGCTTTCGCTTTCGCTGATTCCTGTTCGGTTCTGTATTCTGCTTCACGAACTTCCTTCGCTTTTATCGCTGCACTTACTTGTGTCTCTGCTTCCAATCTGGCTCTTTCACCTTCTTTGGTAGCTTCTGATTTCTTCATGGACTCTTCCTGTTGTGCAATTGCTTGAGCAATCTCTGCATCCTTCTTCTTTTCTGCAATCTGCTTCGCACCAAGAGCTCTGATATATCCATTGGTATCGTTAACATCCTTGATCGAGAAATCTTTCAGTTCAAGACCCATTTCACCAATTTTTGTTCCAACAACTTCTTGTACCTTAGCCGAAAATGCCTCACGATCGTTATAAATCTGTTCAACGGTCATAGATGCTACGATTTCTCGAAGTTTACCTTCTAGGATAAGTGTAACCTGGTCAGCGATTGATTTCTGAATCTGCATCTCATTGACACCAGTAAACTGCTCAATCGCTGCATAGATACTTTCATGTGTATTTCTAACCTTTATAACTGCTGTACCAACAACGTCAATAGGAACACCCTGGGATGACATTGTCTGCGATGTGTTTATGTTCAATTGAATATTTCCTAAAGAGATGGTATCCGTTCTTTCCAAAACCGGAACAACCAATCCACCGCCACCGGTAATTACTCTTTTCTTCAAACCGGTAACAACCATAGCCTTATCCTGAGGAACCTTTTTCCACATACGGAAAATTGTAGTCAATACAGCCAAGCCTGCTGCTACTGCAATCACCGTTACAATCACCGGACCAAGATCCACCCCTCCAAAAGATGCTAAAATCATGTTTAAACCCTCCTTAAATATACAACTTTTTTATTCGTATTTATTCTTTGGTTCAACAATAAATACCCCACTTTGGATTTCTTTTGCCTTAACAACTTTTCCCGTCTCAAGTCTTAAGGTCTCATCAGCACATCTCGCCGGATAGCTGACGCGTTCATCTTTTAAAGTAACAAAGCTTACTGATCCCAGTTGCCCGGGAAGTATCGTATCGATGATCGTCCCATCATATAAGAGTAGTTCATTTTCATCGATACCACTGCTTCTCGTTTGAGCTTTCTTCAGCGATTTTATGATCGTCTGAACAATCACGGAAGCAACGTATCCGGATAGAATAGCAATTACAAAGGTGATTACTCTTCCGTTCCCAGCGAAGGTCATTATCCCTCCGACTGCGCCGAAGGTTAGCGCTAACGTTGATACCGCTAAAAGTGAAGTCGGAAAAACTCCGACGGATATCATGGTATCAGCTCCTGTAGCAACATTAAGTCCAGGTTCAGCACCTATGTCTGCTCCAATATCAGTGTCAACATCACCGCCCATGCCAAGATCAGTATCAACATCAATATCCACATCTACATCTGTATCAACTCCATTGCCTAATGATCCCAAGATGAAACTTATCAACGGAAGCACTGCGCCTCCGGCCAGAAAACATAAGTATATCGTTAACAACTATAATAACCTCCTCTCTGTATAAGCTGACATCTGGTGTTACTGCTCAAACTAACATCAGTATAACGTTAACGTTGCCCTTTTTCAACTGATAATCCCAATTTAAACCAAATTTTAATGTTTTCTTAATTATTCCGCAAAAATACTCCGGATCATTGTATCTGTTACAACAAACCGGAGTATTGGCAATCATCTGATGCTGAAGAACCTATAGGTTACCTGTTAAATCATATTATATATATGTACTAACTTAACATATATTATAGTAAAACTCGATTGCGAGTAATATATGGCAAATAAGTTAAGATATTATCAAACGGATCAAGTAAAAAGATATCTTAATCCGAATGATATCACCATAGAAAAAGGTTATAACATCGAAGTATTCGCTGAAGGACTGAATACTCCTACCAGTATGCTATTTACAGAGGATGGCAATCTTTTTATTGCCAATTCGGGATATTTAACCGAAAAAGCAGATATATCCATTTTAAGAAACGGACGTTTCGAATTGTTTGCTGAAGGTTTTAATGTACCACTCATTGGTATTAATTATAGAAATGGAGAATTATTTGTATCCCATATGTCTACAGTTACTGTAATTAGAAGGGATGGTAGCAGACAAGACCTTATTAAAGGTTTACCAAGTTACGGAGATTATAGCAACAGCAGAGTTGATTTTGGTTCTGATGGAAAAATATATTTTGGCATTGGAACTGCTACTAATTCCGGAGTGGTAGGGAATGATAATCTATGGCTAGAAAATTATCCTACATTCCATGACTACCCAGGAGCTTATATTATGTTAAATGGACAGAACTTTGCCACAACTAATATTCTAGGAAGTAGTAAAGAAATTATATATACCGGAGCATATTGTGTTTATGGTGAAACCAATCAACCGTTCGAATTTCGAAAGAGATTAGAAAAAGCTACCGGTAGTATTCTAAGAGTTAATTCTGATGGATCTAACCTCGAGCTCGTGGCTTGGGGATTAAGAAGTATATCCTATCTAAGATTTGATAATAGACAAAGGTTATTTGCTTCAAATAATGGTTATGATTTTAGAGGAAGTAGACCTATTGCAAATGCACCGGACGAATTCCTAATTATTACCGAAGGAACTTGGTATGGTTTTCCTGATTATTCCGGAGGAGAGCCGGTTACTTTACCAAGATTTCGACCTGAAGGTGGGCAGCAGCCCGAATTTTTATTATATAACCATCCTATTGCCCCACCGAAACCTTATGCTCTCTTCCCACCGGATTCAACAATAATTGGCTTTGACTTTAATAATAATGTTAATTTTAGTAATATAGGAGACATCTATATTGCTGAATTTGGCTCTGTTCAGTTACGAAATATTGGTGGCCTGGCATTACAATATCCCTCTACAGGATATAGGGTATCAAAAATAGATTCCTATGGTGTTGCTAGTACTTTTGCATTAAACAAATCAGGATTTCCTTCTTATATTACTAATGAAGGAGGTTTTGGACGACCGTCTGATATTGCATTTGGACCGGATGGTGCGATGTATATCTTGGATACGGGTACATCGACTAGGGAAGATCCCAATAACATTCTACCTAATACAGGTGTGATATGGAAAGTTACAAGGGTAATTTAAGTAACTCATTTTCTCTTTCAGTTTCAGAAAACCTCCTTACCTATTTGGTTCATTGTAAGGAGGTTTTCATTAAATTATATTATATGAATATGCAATCATCACTCGTAATTCACCATGAGCAAGTTAGTATATTTTAATTGTTTAACATCTCTTTTATCTTTTTATTTTCATACATTCTTGTGTCAGCTATGGCTAAAGCTTTATCAAAATTAATATTGTCAGCCGGATTGACTTCATATATTCCGTAACTGAATCTTAAAATTGTTCCATCCAGTTTAGATGATGAGACTATCTCAGTAATTGCCTTCATTCTTTTTTCAGCCTCAGCAAAATCACAGTCTTTAAAAAGAATGACGAACTCATCCCCCGCAAACCTTGAAACCAAATCGGATGTTCCAACTGAAGCACTAATGACATCAGAAAAATGTTTCAATGCCATATCACCATAATAATGCCCATAGGTATCATTGAGATATTTGAAGTTATCCATATCAATCATAACCAAACACAAGCCCTGCTTGTCCGGCTTTTTCAATTCTTTCTCATTATCATATTCCGTTTTTAAGGATCTTCTGTTTATTAAACCTGTGAGTTCATCATAATCTGCCAAATACTTTAATTTGTTCTGTGCAAGTGCATTTCTGATAGCTAGCTCTAATTCACTTTTTATCAGATCCATGATCTCTAAATCTTTATCTGTAAATACATAGTTGACTTTATCTGAATCTACATTTATTAATCCAATTAACTCATTATCTATGTAAATAGGTGCAGAGATACTACAGTAAATATCTAGTGCATTTATTTTCTTTAGACCTTCAATCGTTTCCTTATCCGTATTAATTCTATCATATTCTTTAGGATTTTTTATGATAGCGATCTCTTTAAACTCATTTATTTTATAAAGATAAGCTTCTTCTCGTTTAATTTTAAAATTCTCTAATTCTTTTTGAAAACCTTTCACTACCTTAAAATGAAAATTGCCATCCTCCTGCAGTAGAAGTACACTACCCTTATTAGCATTCGGTATCAATTCTACAATAGCTTCTAGAACAATGGAATAGATTTCATCTTCATCGTTAGTTTTTGAAATCTTCACACTGGTTTCATGAAGTTTCTTCCTGATCTTTTCATATCTGTTCAACAATTTCTTATGATATCGGAGTGATACATATTCGCATATAGAGATAGTTGCAACTAAAAATAATATCACTAGATAAATAAAATCATAATCGCGCAAGATGATCCTCCTTTCATTTTCCTCTGGAATCTTATAAATAATTAGGCAAACTAGTTGCATTCGGTAATTATAATTAATTTTTATTATAAATTACCTGCTGCTAAAATAATTTATCAATATTATATCACAAAAATTAATTATTGCCATCTGTGAATTAAAACCTTTTTAAAAAACCTCCGATTTACCGTAATCACTTACGATAAACCTGAGGAAAAGATGCACTTACTAGATAATTAGATTCATACTCTATAAATTGAATACTGATAACAATCCTGCCTTATAAAACTGCAAGTACTGTATCTTACCATCCATACATCTCATATTCATCCGCATAAACTGTTATATCTGTTGTTTTTATAAGTTCACCGCAGGTTATTGTTATGGTCACTGCACCTTCACCGACAGGTGTAATCTCCGCATACAGGTATTCATTCACATCGCTCACCGTAGCAATGCTTGGGTCAGAAGAAGTTATTGCAATTGTATCAGGCGCTGCATATGGAGTTTTTTGCACGTATACTCCAATAGGGCTAGCACCGACGTAGGTTTCCGTGCTATCATAATAACAATCGATACCCTCTAGCGTTGTATCTTTCACGGTTAATACAAAGGATCCAATGTATTTACTATCGTCTGAAGTGTCAGCATCTTCATAGACTCTGATCGTCGCGGCACCAACATTCTTCGCTCTTAAATATAAATAATTATCTTCTTTATAGAATTCTACAAGATCTGATTCATCCGTTTCAAAGTAATAGCTTATATCATATCTGTAGAGATTAATCATTCTGAAGGGATCCAATGATTCTCCTAAATAAATCGATTCTACTTCAAATACTGTAGCTTTTTTAATAATAAACTTAATTTCACCGACAGTCCTAGTCTTTTTATTATAGGTCTCCTTAACAGTAACCGTGTAGGTTCCAGCCTTCGTTGCCGTATAAGATTGGGTTACAGCATAGTACTCGGATTCTTTTTCCTTCACTACATTTTCTTTCATAGTAAAGTATTTACTTTTCGAAGTATAGGTATAAGTAGCATCGTTATTTCGGTAGCTATGATAAACTAAATAGCCATCGGAGGTTCCTACAGGAAGACCATCGTAGCTTTCCGAAAAAATCTCCGAATATTTTACAGTAACCTTGCAGGTTCCTATCTTTGTCGTTTTCCCATTATATTTTTGTTGACAGGTAATGGTTGCGGTTCCGGCTTTCACTCCGGTTAAGTTAGCGATCGCACCCTTTGACTTTACTGTAACAACACCTTCATTACTTGATGTAAAGCTATACGTTGCTTTCTTAACAGGATTATACACCTCTAAATTATAGAGGTCATTCTTTGAATAAAATACACTATCACCACGAATGCTTCCTGTACCTATAGTCATCGTAGTTTCAATTGAAGGTTTCTCAGCAGCCTGTACCTTATCGGTCATAAATATTGTAGGCAGTGCAAGTAAAGCTAGTAACATGACTCTCATTAATACGTTAAACGATCTAGTTGTTTTCTGTTTTTTCATTAGTAATCTTCTCCCATCTTTGGTTATACATTACAGGGCTAATTATACAATTCTTCAACTAGCTTTACAACTTTTATTTAATTAACTCTTTATGTACGGCTTCATCGATTTCAAATAAAAGACTTAGTTTTATCCTCATTTAGCTCACAAAAAACCTCCTCAGGCATTATGATAAGTGTCGAGAAGGTTATTCTGTATCTTAATTAAAACTATTTTTAATTTTACAATACTTTTGTGTGGCTTTGTCTGTACGCTATCAAAACTATATCTTCTTTCGTGTTACTGCTAATCCTCTGTTCCAATTCTGTAATCTTCTTTATATCCTCTACTGCAACATCAGCTATCTGATAATCTCTGAACGATGCTATCTCATTATCTATATTTTTTCATCTCCAAAAACCTCCTGTTTTTGCAGTATATACATTTTCTGGCATTCTTATACAAGCTAATTCAACCACCCCTATAATCACTTATCTTGCCTTCGCTATAATCCTAAAAGAAAAAGCATCCCGAAGAATGCTTTTCTCAATTGTTACATAATCTAATTACCCAGCTTATAATATATGACTATTTCATTTTAATGTTTTTCAACAGGAACTAAAGTTATTCCAATAACTCAAGCATCTCCATTAATATTTCATTTATTCTTTTGAGTTCAGTATTTCTTGCTGACTGGATACTGGTTATCTCAGCAAAAGCTGCATCCATCGACGCATAATCAAGCTCTTTTGCAATACCCTTATTAGCAGCTCTAATTTCCTTGATCTCTCCCTTGGTAAGCTTAAGCGCATCCCTAATAGCTTTTAACTCCGTTCTATATGCTGTGAGCTGATCGGAAGCCTCTTTATTAAGTGTAGTGCCACTATCCTTAATTGCTTGTAAACGTACTTTAATTGTTTGGCGCAGCGTTTTATTTTCTAGTCTTATTGCTTTGTTAGCGTCGCGGTTTGCTTGGATGATAACTCTCTGTTCTTTTAATACTGCTCTAAAAGCCTCGATCTCTGCCTTCTTCTGCACTTTGTCAGTAGTATTGTCTTCAAGTTCTTCAAGAACATTGGCAATTTCTGATGTTGCTGATGAGGTTTCCTCCTCTGCCGCAAAGGCGCTTGTGCCAAAGGTAAGAGTAAGTGCTACAGTAAATACAAGTGTGATTAGTTTTTTCATGATAATTTCTCCTTTTCATTTTAAATTTGTTTTTCGCTATGAATTGGTTATTCAGAGTCTTATTTCTTTCAAACTCTGTAAGTAAATTGTAACGAATCATGTATCGGGAAAACAACGGATAAACTGTGGCAAAGTAGTGGCAATAGTTTCTTTTTGTACCTGCATGTTATATAATATTAGAAAAGGTGGTGGATCAATGTCTAAAACAATTTATATCGCGGACGACGAAAAAAATATAAGAGATTTGATCAGCGGATTTTTAACCAGTGACGGATTTGAAGTAAATTCCTTTGAAAATGGAGATGCTCTGCTTGCAGAATTTATACAAAAGCCCTCTGATATGGTAATTCTGGACATTATGATGGAAGGAACGGATGGACTAACCATCTGCTCTCTCATACGACAAAAACATAACGTACCGATTATTATTGTTTCTGCAAGAGATAGCGAGCTTGACCGCATTACCGGCATAACGCTTGGAAGTGACGATTATTTGGTGAAACCATTCTCTCCGATTGAACTTGTAGCAAGAGTTAAGGCCCTCTTTCGCCGTATACAGTTAGACAGTGTGACACCTACAGATAATATAGTGAGCTACGGGGACATCATCCTGAATATTGCTACTAGAGGAAGCCAATTAAATGAAGAGAAGCTCGACTTAACTCCGACCGAATTTGCTCTTTTAACCTATCTGTTTGAACATAATGAAAGAGCCATTTCACGAGAGGAACTTCTTAAAAATGTTTGGAAATTTGACTTTGAAGTTGATAGTAGAGCAACAGACGATGTTCTTAAGCGACTAAGAAAGAAAATTTCAAAAAGCACTGTAAAGATTGATTCCGTGTGGGGTTTCGGATTTAAATTACGCTTGGAGAATTGTGTATGAAATCAATAAAAGAAAAGATATTAGCCCCTTTACTAATCATGATCTGCATTATTCCTCTGGTTACAATGTTATTGTTCAATATCACGATGAACATTTATATGAATGGAAATGCAAAAAAGGAATTGAAAAATACGGTCAGCGGAATCGAAATGCTAATTAAGCAACAGCTCATCGATGGCGTGATAGAAGAGGAACAAGAAAAGAACAATGCCGTAATCGATAATTTATCAAATCTCAGATCAGCCTTACGACTTTCCAAACTCACGACGAATACCGAATTTATAGTAGTATCCGCTAAAGAAAAAGTGCTTTTTCCTAAGAACTTTAAAGACAGTTTTCTAAACTACAAAATATTAAGTAAAGCGAGAGCTAAACTTACTAATGCAGATGAGGGTAAAATAGTAACGTTCCGACTAGGAATTAAGAAATATTATGCATCTTATAAATCATTATCAAAGAAAGCTCGTTCAACGCAGCTAATATTCATATCCCACGGAGACTCAACGAAAGAAGTAATACGAACGGTTAATCTTGTACTTACCGGTATCATGTTAATAGGTGCCGTTATATGTTCTATAGTTGCTATTAAGGTATCAAAGTCTTTATCAAAACCGATTTCATGGTTATCGGTTTATGCGAAACGCATTGGAAAAGGAGAATTTCTTTCCCTGGCTGAGGATGATAGTAGTGTGGAAGTTTATGAATTGACTAAAAATATGAATGAAATGAGTGATCGGCTCAGGAAGTACGATTTAGCCCAGAAAAACTTTTTACAAAACGCTTCCCATGAGCTTCGTACACCATTAATGAGTATACAGGGCTATGCGGAAGGTATTGCCAATGGTGTCTTTTCTGACACAGCCAAAACAGCATTGATTATCTGCGATGAAAGTCGCAGGCTCAACACCTTAGTAGAACAAATCCTCACCCTATCCCGTATTGAAAACAAATCCTACACAGCTGAATTCACAAGCCTTAACTTATCGGATATGATGAAAGAATATATTCAGAAAATTAACGGTTATGCAGTCAAGGAAGGCAAAAAATTACGTTTAAATGTCATAAACGAAAATGTCTATGCGAAAATAGATGATACTTTATTAGCACAGGCTGTGATAAATATCATTTCTAATTGCATTAAATACGCAAAGACCGAGATAATCATTACCGTTTCTTTGGAGAAAGGATATGCTGTTATAAAAATATCCGATGATGGATCAGGTATAGCTCCCAACGATTTGCCCCATATATTTGACCGTTTTTATAAGGGTAAACAGGGTAACTTTGGTCTGGGTTTATCTATTGCACTATCTGCAGTGGAATTTATGGGTGGTAGTATGATAGCTTATAACAACGAAGGTGCAGTATTTGAGATGCGATTTTTATGTCATGATGTGATTTCATAAGTATTTAAAATACCGTCGACCATTGCTTATGATCGACGGTATACATATTAAATTTTGAACTTGGAAACATCAATCATAAGCTCCTCCCTATCTGATATATTCATTAATCGTGTAGTCACTATCATTCTCCTATATTTCTTTTGCTTTTCTTAATTGATATTTCCCATTTACTAAATACACAACCACCAATACTACACCTCGCAAAATAGCCCCTGCTATAAAGCCGATCCATAAGCCGATTAAACCAAGCGGTGAAATCGAAAGGAAATAGGCAATTGGAACTCTGATTATATTACAGGTAATACTAACTATCGAAGGTGGTAATGTTTTTCCTATTCCGCGAAGATAGCTAGCGGGTATATTCTCAATACTGCCTGCAATCTGACAAACAGCAAGGATTAACATATACGTCGCTCCAAGGTCAATTGCTTCCTTCTCATGTAAAAATACTGACATAAAGAATCTTCCAAAAATTAGCATTAGCAAGGTTACAAACAAGCCCCAGACACTCATTGCAGTGAAAGAGATTTTCATTCCACGTGCAATTCTATCGGGTTTATTCGCACCATAATTCTGACCAACGAAGGTAGTCAGTGCTGTCGCATAACCACCAGCAATTAGCCAGGTAAGTGATTCAATTTGTGAACCTACCCTCATGACTGCCATGGGATATATGCCAAAGCCTGCAACCATTCGGTTAATCAGTATGGATAATAATGAAAACAACAAGGTTTCCAGTGCTACAGGAGTACTCCACTTTAAAGTCTGCTTTAGAAGGTCGATTTCCGGTTTTGCCATTATATAAAATTTTTGAAATGGTCGATCTTTTCCCTTGGTTATTGAAAAAAGTAAAATACAGCAAGTAATAAGCTGAGCTATTACCGTTGCTATAGCAGCTCCGTTGATACCTAATTTAAAAACAAAAATGAATAACGGATCTAATACCATATTCAGGACGATCCCGATTACGTTCACTACAAAAGGTAATTTGGAATTACCACTGGCGGTAAACGTTGAAGTCATAACTGCAGTCACGAAGGTGAAAGGTATTCCCAGGCTTACGATCATCAGATACGACTGAGCTGCCTGGCTTACTATTTCATCCTGTATATTAAAGAAGCCAATCAGCTGTACTCTAAATAAGAACATAAGAAGCATATAGAAAACACCTAGAATAACACTGAACGTAAATGCTGTCTGAGCATAACTTTTTGCGATATCAATATGACCTTTTCCAAAGCTCTGAGAAACTCCGATGTCGATACCCATACGACTTAAGATAATTAAAGACATTGAAACCCAGAGAAACATACCGGCAGTACCGGCTGCCGCTACAGCTCCGCTGCCAATGTTGCCTAGCCAGAACATATTGATCAGATTATAAGCCATCTGCATAAAGGATGTACCCATGATCGGCAAAGCAATCAGAACCAATTTATTCAAAATCTTACCCGTTGTCAGATCATATTTTTCTAATCTCATAAAGTCTCCTATGTGTTTCAAAATAATATATTATAATTCATTTGTTAACATATTCAGTTAAACTCTTTTATCCCAAATATAAGCCATAACTTCTTATACATTTCATCATTATACATCAGTTATATATTCAACTCCAATATATTTTACAAAACGATCACTACCTGATAGTCTCATGTTATTTTATATTAACAGGTTACCAATTTACATAAAAAATCCCTCCGCCCAACATAGCACAGCTATGATAGACAGTGGGATTTGGATATATACAGTACTTTCAGCCTTCCAACTTACTCATCCCAGTTATGATATACTTCCTGAACATCATCATCCTCTTCCAGTAAATCAAGGATTCTCTGCATGTATTTGATATCATTATCGGACTTTAGCTCAACCCAGGTCTGGGGGATCATGGTGATGTCAGCCTGTACCTTGGGTATGCCTGCTTTACTTTTATATATCTTTATTGTCCTAAAAACTCAACATTTATCATAATTGATATTTTACATTTTCCATAGCTGTTGTGACATTTTCCATCACTGGAGTCAAGTTTATCATCCATAGGGGAAATAAGCAATAATTTATTTAAGATCGTTCCGTAATAATAAATTTAACAACTCTAATGAACTTTCTTCAGATAAATCTGTGGTAGATAAGTTACCTTGAAAAGCCTTTGAAAGAATAACCTTTTTAATAATATTAATTTCATCAATGACATCGGTACACTCATTTAACAGATTTTCCTTTTCTAATAAATTATTTAATATGGAAACAATAAACTCTTGCTCCTCTATAGATGGTAATTTAATATCAATAGATTTTATATTATTTATAGAAAGTTTACCAAGTGTTGCTGATGCAATTAAACCTTTTATAATTTGTTGCACTTTTGATGATGCTAAGTAATATGCTAAGAATTTTCCATTACATTGTAAATTAGTTAATTTAACTGCATTCTCCGTCAGATTAGCACCATCATATTCTTCAGGTATAATACCACAATCACCAATACATGCACCTACATTTGTAATATAAACATCCCCTTTAGAGACCGTATAATTTTTTATATACGATAACACTTCATCCTGAACATACATCATTTTATCAGAAATAACAGTTCCGTTTTTCAAATTTCCAGCTCTTATATACGGATGTCCTGTATTTTCATTTGTAAGTTCCATCCCTTTAGGTACTCTCTTACCGCCCTTAACATCACATATATCGTCAATTTTAAAATTACCCCAGGAGTTTAAAGATATGTTATTCTTATCTCTCCACTCGGCAGATAAAGTACCTGAAAATGCTTTGCTTAAATAAGACATCTTTCTATCTTCAGCAGTATCCTTAATTGTTTCGATTAGTTCTATGGCAGTATTCAGTTTTTCAAATAATATTTCAATTTGCTTAACAATTCTTTTCTGCTCTTCTAGTGGCGGTAACGGAAATACAATTTCGCTAGCTCTTTTTGCCGATAGTTCTAAGAATGTTGTCCCACTCGCATACTCTTCTAACTGTTTATCAAGATAAATTAAATAGTAATATAAGTATTCAGGTATAAATATTTTAGAGGGAAGAAAATTCTTAAACCCTTGATTTGTACATAACTCATTATTTGCAATTGCTACATAACCAATAGGTGCCCTAGATGATAATACGACGGTTCCCTTTGGCATTAACTTTGCTGAACTTTTTTCTAAACCTAATTTTGTAATATTCTTGTTTCCTCGTGAAATATATTTTTCTTTGTATCCAGATAAATCAGCTGGACTTAGCCAAGGGATATCACCATTCTCGTAGTATTCATTACATGATGTCGAAGGAGTTCCTCCACCTACAATGCTAGTAGCACTTCCCAATTTAGTCCAATACCAGTTTTCTGGGACTTTATATGGATGCTCGCCTTCTGGTACTAATGCTTGATCAAGCAATTCATCTACTGTTAAACCTTTTTCGTTCTTTACCATTACCTCTTACCTTCCAGACTTTTTAACTCATTTACTACACTCTGGATTAAATCCATAGCTTCTAAAAGCTTAGTAATAACTTCTTCTCCGCTTTCAATTGGATCTGGAAGATCATCATAATCAATTATGCTGTCATCCTTAATCAAGCCCAAATCCAGACTATTATTCTTTCCTTTTATCTGTTCCCGTGTAAAACATGACCATCTTTCATCTTCTACGTTTATTCTATCTTCAGCAGTATATGCTTTAACAAAATCCTCGAAGTTATCTGGTTGCAAAGTATTTGTCTTACCAAAATTCTTCATATTGGTTCTTAAATCATAAAACCAAACTTCTTTTGTATTATTCTGATCTGTTGTTCCTCTAGTAAAGAATAAAACATTTGTCTTAACTCCCTGGGCATAGAAAATGCCTGTAGGTAAACGGAGTATAGTATGCAAATTACATTTATCCATCAAATCATTACGGATAGATTGACCATCACCGTCTGCAAATAAAACATTGTCCGGCAATACAACTGCAGCCCTTGACTTACCATTTGGTATTAACGAACGATAAATATGTTGCAAGAAATTCAACTGCTTATTACTTGTTGAAAAGGTAAAGTCATCTCTTGTAGCTCGTTCGCCACCCTTTTTCGTTCCAAAGGGAGGATTCGTGAGTACAACGTCGTAGTCTTTTATAACCTTCCCCTGATTAGATAAAGTATCTCCAAGATAGATTTTACCTTCGATATCATGAAGCATAGCATTCATAAGAGCAAGTCGGTGAGTTTCATGTACTAATTCGCCACCAGTAAAGGCTTCATATTTCTGGAATTTCTGATCTTCCACAGATAAATCAAACAAATCATTCGTATGTTTCTTCACATAGGCATCAGCAGCGATCATAAAACCAAATGTACCGCAGGCAGGATCATTACATCTTTCACCCGGTTGTGGTGCGATAAGTTTTACCATTACATCTATCAGTACCCTAGGGGTAAAGTACTGCCCTGCACCTGACTTCTTCTCATTAGCATTCTTCTCTAAAAGACCTTCATATAGATTTCCCAGTCCTTCTTCCTTCGCGCTATACCAATCAAGATCATTAATGTTTACAATGATTTTCCTTAGGTTTGCTGGTTCCTCAATATTAGTACGTGCTCCGAAATAAATTTCTTTAATTCTACCAGTACCATTTTTACCAAGATCACTAAGAAGCTCCTCATAATAATTCTTTAATTCAATACCGTCACGTTTAATAAGTTCATCCCATCTATATTTCTCCGGTATCTTACCTTCAGTATTTGTTTCTTTGGCCATCTTTAAGAACAAAATATAGGTAAGTTCAGTTACATACTGATGATAAGTAATACCGTCGTCTCTTAACACATTACATAGGTTCCATAATTTCTGTACTATTTCTTGATTAGTCATTTTAATAATTCTCCTTTATCTTTAAGCCGAATACATATAACTGTTAATCTCATCTATAAAGGCATCGAGCTTATCCCCAAAAGCTCTATTAACCGCATTATAACCGCCTTTATTTTTAAATGCTTCTGCCTCAAATGTTTCTTTACTTAATACTGTCTCTTGTAACAATTGCTGCTCAATTCGTTCCAGCCAGTTGATTTGAACCTTCGTTAGTTCAGGATGAGCTAGCTTTGTTCTTATAATAGCTTTTCTAATACGTTCATCCTTACCAACTAAAATATCATCAAGAGATCTCTGTCTAATGAAGCTAATAATATCTGCAACAATATTTTCATTCTTCATTTCTTTCCATGCAGTATTCAACATGGTTTCATTGAATTTGTGACGATCCAGTTCAAGTTTTAATGCCTTTAGAGACTCTCTAGTCAACTCCTTTGGTCTTGTTGCAATAATATTCAAAGCAGCTATCTCATTCAGATGAGTATCGATAAAGCTCCTGAACTCTTTAAGATAATCTTCTGGTTTCTTAGCATCACCATATCCTCTTGCATGTTCTTTTAATTCATCTTCGGCGGTGCTAATAAACCTAGCTGTATCATATCCACCTATAACATATTCAAAAGCCGATTTACACTTTTTTATATGTTCTATAGCTTGATCTGAAGTCATATTTTTTATAGTTTCGATAAATGCTTCCGGAGATTCTGAACCGGTAAGTGCATTAAACTGTTCCCTGTTATTATCACTCATTCTGTTTTTATTTCTGCGCATTTTAGCAATGATCATATCAATTTGGTTTTGTCTTGCTTTATCTGATTCAAGCATTTCAAAACCATCTATTAAGTCATCAAAAGTTTCCGTCGTACTTGTTACCACCGGTTTCATAGTAGACACTGGCAGCAGAGCATTATATACCCCTACAGCATCATACACCTCAAAATGAGTCTTACCAATTTCCGGACACAATCTGGTAGCTCGTCCCAACATTTGCTCAAAAAGTATTCTGGAACGAATCCTTCTTAAGAAAATAAGTGATGTTATCTCTTCCACATCAATTCCAGTTGTCAAAAGATCAACTGTTACAACGATACTGGGATAGGTTTCGTTCTTAAATCGTCTTATTGCTTCCGCTATCTTTTTCTTATTACCATTCTCTATTGATCCGGTGATCTTCATTACCGCATTTTCATCGACACCCTGTTCTGTATAAATATCTTTTAATATATTTACTACCATATCAGCATGGGCATCATCAACCGCAAAGATTAATGTTTTACCTTTATCATTCGGATCTATATCCTTTGATATTTCTCTTAGTACAACCTCATTAAAACTTTTAGTCACAACACGCTTATTAAAATCTTCAACATCAAACTTTAAATCATCCTCTAGTTCAGCACTGTTGACAATTACATTTGTTACAGGGTCATAAATAGGCGGAGTATCCCCTGCGTTAAAAGTAATTCCTTCTTCACTAAGCTTTGTTTTAATTAGGTGCGGTGCATCATGGTCAACTAAAAAGCCATCAACAACCGCCGTACGGTAGTCATAAGAAAAAACAGGCTTACCAAAGATCTGAGTAGTATGAAGAGCCGGAGTTGCTGTAAGTGCTATTTTAACCGCATCAAAATAATCAATGACAGCCCTGTATTTACTCTTGAAGTCATCTTGATTTCGGTATAATACTTCATCTTCTCCCATTTCTTTATCAAGTATATATCCTCTGTGTGCTTCATCCACGATAATAAGATCATAGTCTGATATACCGGGCATGGTTCCTTCATTATACATAATTCGTTTAACCAGACTCTGAACTGTTGCAATATGAACCCTTGTATCTTTATCAAATTCTTTATCCTCTAAATCTTTTACATCATAAATCTGATTTAATGTAAGTAAGTCCTTAAGTCTTACTTCCTTAAAAGTATCCATAGTCTGGTCACCCAGAGCAGTTCTGTCGACCATATATAAGATTCGTTTAAATCTACTTGCATCTAGAAAACGATATATCATTCCAAGGACTGTACGTGTTTTACCTGTTCCGGTAGCCATAGCCAATAAAACAGTAGTTGCGTTATTTCTAATCGCCTCCTCTGCTGCCTTAATTGCATCTATCTGATAATAACGTAAGTTTAATCCATCTGGATCCTGTAATACTTCATATCCGGTACTAACCAGCTTCAGACTAGCAGCTACTATATCTTTCTCTAATGCCTGCAAAAGACCATCCGGGCTTGGCCATCCTGACAATGCTTTAGGTACATTATAAGCTTCTCTGACATCTAGAAACCATATACCAGACATCTCTTCATATTGTTTCAAATAAGGTCTTCCATTCGTTGCATAAAGAAATGGAACTTTATAATTCCCGTATGTCTTAACAGCGAATTTTTCATGTTCCTTCTTTATATGTTTAGCATAATCTTTACACTGACCGTCGATAACAGCTGAAATATTAGCATGCTTCTTTTTAGCTTCGACGATTCCAACTAATGTTTCTCCAACAAAAAGAGCATAATCAACCAGACCATACTGACTAATATTAGAGTCCGTTGGCCATTCAGCAATCGCTATACACCTATTTTTCTCAGGTCTCGTCCCTTTAGAATAACGTAAATTAGTAGTATCTGCTTCCCATCCGACGTTTCTAAGTTGCTCATCAATAATCTCTCTTGTCTGAGCTTCTGTGAGTTTAATATTCGCTGCATTCTTATAAGCTATTGTCTTACGGTCGCTTGATGCTTTTCCATTTCTCTGAATTTCTTGTAGTTGTATCATTAAAGCTCGATTACTTTCCTCAAGCTCCTTATTTGCTCTTTCTAGCTCTTCAATACTAATAGATTGTTCTACCGGACTAACATAATCAACTGGCTGGAAGCTATAATCTCCATAGGTCTGCATAAACCAAACACATAATTCATATGTAAGCTTTAAATTGGACAATGCTTGTTCCTTTGAATCCATACCATTATGAGTGGCATCATTTCTGGTTAACCTTAATATTCGGAAAGAGTTATCAATCTCTTTGGGTAAAAGATCATTTTGCTTTAAAATTTTAATTCTATTAGCATGGGTATTATCATAATCAGGCTCCTCTAATCCGTCATAAGCGAGCATGTATTTAACTATATTCTCAGCAAGCATTCCTTGTTTTATTAATGATGTATTGGGATCTGAATAAAGATTCTTTTCTGCCAATTCCCCCATCTTTACTAACTCTGGCCATTTAGATTTAAGAAATTCAAAATTACTCATACATTCACCCCAAACTTACAATTTAGTGTTATCTATAAAAAATTCGCTTTTACATTCAACCGAACTACTTACAAATATAAAATCTTCACTCTTAAACAATATGAAAAACATCTAACTCCGGAAAGACTTTTAAAACTTCATTTATTGCCAGCCTTCTATGGCATTGTTCTGCGTGCTCTTCACTACATAATAAGCATGAATCAATCCAGTAATCTATGCCTTTTTGTTTTATATATTGTGTTACATTTCTTTTTTTCATTAAGCCATAATATTTATCTTCATATTCAACCCAATCAATTGAACCTTTTTTATAAGCGTCTAAGATCTCTTTAGTAGGTGCAAAAATTTGATCATGTATATATCCAATTCCTCCCACTTGCATTAAAAAGTACTCAAGATCGTCACCTTTAGTAAAACCAGCTAATTGAGACGTATTATTTAATCTTACATCGATCACTTTTTCTACATGATTAGCTTTAAGTAATTCAAAGAACTTTTTAGCATTCTTTTTTGTAAAGCCTATCGAATATATTTTATCCATATAGTCACCTTTCTTCAATGTGATAACCAATATCCTTATTACGACACCTATAAGCTTCTTTTAGGTATTCCTCTTCTGTTTTGTGCCCGAACATATTAATTTGATTTCTATCAGGAAAATACATATTTAATAGATTAGAGTTTAACTCTTCATGTGTTTCAAGTCTCCCATCCTCTAAAATATGTCCCACTTCACATCCAGCCTTGTAAAAAGCATTCGCAACTAAGATAGCACGATGACAATCTATAGGCTTCTTTTCGAGACACATTAATGCTATTTTATTGTTCTCTGTACCTTTAATAACATTCTGAAGTCCGGTATTAAACAGATTACTTTCACTAAATTTTTCAAAATCCAAATACCCTTCTTTTGTATATAATTCTTTATTATCTTGACGGGCACCAAAATATTTTCCCATAAAAGCATAATTAATATTATGATTTTTTAGTTCTCTCGTTATATTCTCTCTGTCATAAGTTTGTGCATATTTTGAATATGGCGTACTTCTAACATCAATCACATAATTTATATTATGCATTTTAAGTAATTGTAAAAAATGTTCAATCTTATGTTGGGAATGCCCAATAGTATAAATCTTACTCAAATTAATCACCTTCTATAATACAAATATTTGTGCAACAAACTTATAGTAATTACCGCCACCGTTATAGTCGTCCTCCGGAATGCTTACAACTATATATGCCCTATTTGCTATTTTACCAGACTTATTATAAAAAGCATAGTCTGTCATTGACCAATCTTCGTAGTATCTTCCATCAAAATTAAAGGAGACTTTTTTAGTGATTCTTCCATAATTATTTGTTTTATCAGTTAAAATAACATCATTAACTTCATATAATCCTAGAGAATATCCAAATCGTAAGGCTGTTTCTTTTCCTATATATGTATTAGTATTACCAAAGATAACGCCCTTCTTTATTATATACTGTTTTATGTTTTCTAAATCCATTTCACCTATGCATTCAAAATAGTAGTCATCATCAATTAGTACATTTTCTTTTTGTATTTGTAATGGAACATTCTCTTTAATATGAACTCTTACTATATCTAGAATTTCACATTCTGTTCCGTTCTTATACTTTAACATTTCATGTGTTAATGCATACATTGTACGTTCATCTTCACTGACTAATCTTACCCACCTATTGGTAAGAAGATTAATTCCTGCAACACAATAATTATGATGCTTTGCAGATTTTGTTAAAATAACAACATGTAGCTCACCCATTTACATATACCTCCTTATAAAAAATCAACAATATTTGTATTATATTGTAACAAATAGAGATGTAAAATTCTACAAAAATATACATAAATAGGTAATACTATTTTACTTAAGGAGCAATCTATTTTTTGCACGGATTAAAGTGCTTTTAGATATACCTGTAACTTCTTCTACCTGCTTATAACTATTAGTTTCTAATAACGACAAAGCATGCTCTATCTGCTTCTTACCATAAATCTTAGGTCTTCCCTCTCTGAAGTCTGGTTTAGATTTGGCTATTATCTTACCTGATTGAGTTCTCTCAATAATCATCGCCCTTTCAAACTCAGCAAAAGCAAGAAGGTTAGTAACTATCAATCTGCCCATAGGTGTATCTTCAATTAATCCCATATTAAGTATGTGAATTTTAACCCCTTTGTTCATTAGGCTATCAATATATCCGAGTCCTTCTTTGGTTGTACGGCAAAATCGATCCAACTTTGTCACAACCAGAGTATCATCCTTCCCTAATTTAGATAGTAGTTGATTGAAAATTGGTCTTTCCTTTGCTCCTGATGATGACTCTATTATTACATTAGCGCCTGGATACCTATGGAGTATACTGTTTGTCTGCTCTTCTATGCTATTGCCATCTAATTGCCCTTTTGTAGATACTCTACAGTAACCATAATTCATTGTTCAACCCCCTTAATTTATGACACTAAGATGTGACACCATCTCATCATCTGACTATACTATGTGCCGCAAACAGTGTCAATACTTTTAAGTTATGAAACTATTAGCTTGTAATGATAGCACAATGTAATGACTGTAGTTAAGCATAGAATCGGCTAGTAGATTAAACCTGGTAAATACATTGTAATTATTTACTTTTTTCATTGCACGTTATACTATAGATAAAAGGGCAAAGGAGAAAATGTATGAATAATCTTTTTATTATCGGTAATGGATTTGATAAGAGCCATGGACTACCTACTGACTATGAGGATTTTCATCATTATTTATTAGAGAACTACCCAGATTCATATCATGATGGATTTTCATATCCAGAGTCCTCCATGGGACATCATGGTGAAGAAGTATTTGACGAAGACCACGTAGTTGGTTTTATCAGTTCATTGATTTCAGATGCCTTACAAGAAGGTGAGTTGTGGAGAGATTTAGAAAATGCTCTTGGTAAAATCGATGTCTCACAATATCTCGACGACTATGGGTTATATGAAGACGAAGATGATGATAACCCGTATCACGCAGTTTATAGAAATGAAGATAATTCCTCGAACCTTCTTGGAGCAGTAAGAAAGATTACAGAATATTTTAACGATTGGATTAAAACTATAGATTTAAAAAATTTAAAGCCGAAGAAAGACTTTATACACCTGATTAACAAAGATAATGATTTATTCCTAAATTTTAATTACACGATGACTTTAGAATTGATCTATAAAGTTAAAAATGTGTGTCACATTCATGGCGTACAAGGGAACGAATTATTATTTGGACATGGAAGTGATGAGGATGGTTATGATTATTACCTAACTCATTATACAGGTGCTGAGAATAATCTTAAGGAGTTACACATCACTTTAAAGAAAAATACCATGAAAGCCCTTTCCAGTAACAAAAGATTCTTCGAATGTCTTTCACAAGTCAAATGTATATATTCGTACGGCTTCTCATTCTCAGAAGTTGATGAAGTATATATTAAAGAGATATGTAATGTAATTGACACATCAAATATAGTATGGTATTTGAATGACTATGATTGCGATCTATCACTTAATAATTTTAAAAAAGTCATTCAAAAATGCGGGTTTAAAGGTAGTTTCAATACGTATCACATTTCTTAAGTGTCTATAAGTCTGACTTAAAACCGTTTATTATATTTCTAATATCTTTTAGGTGATAGCTGTTTACTACAGACGATACGATATGCTTTAAATATTCAGCATCCCATGAAACAATTCAAAAACAGTTTTAATCATTATATATAAAAGTCGTCAAAGGTACTAAGATTAGATATTTTATTAACCTTTGTATATACGGGGGGGTAGTTAAAACTCGTGCTTAAATATTAATCTGCCTGATGGGGTTAGAGCTAGTATTTTCAGAGACTGAGAGCTAATTAGGTCTAGTTATTACCACTAATTCCTTAGCTTTTACGAGCTTTACGGCTCATTTGACCACTCCAGTACCCATATCGAATTAATTATCGCTTTATACCTGCTTTTTACTACATAAATCCCCAGTTCACATCTCAACAATAACCGGTACTACTCCCTACCAGCCCGAATTTAGTTTAACTTCTACTGAAAACACCTGCCTTTTATTTACATTATTTTAATATGTGGTAAAATAAGTTCTAGATCACCTATTCTGGAAATAACAAGGAGGAATTATATGTTTATACCTTATGAGGACTTTGATCCGCTGGAAGCTACATTAGAAGGTAATACCGCAAAAAATGAATTGTTAAAGATAGCAAAGAAAAGAGAAATATTGAATATCTTAAAGTGTTATACTGGATATTTTGATATTTTTTCAGAGTTAATACAAAATTCACTAGATGCTACAGAGAAAATATGGAGGATTAATAATAACTTTGAAGCAAAAATAGTAATACACATTGATTTGCATGAAAATAGTATAACTTTATCAGATAATGGTTGTGGTATGAAAAAAGAACAGTTTGAGTTTTGTCTTGCACCTAATATTTCATTTAAAAGCAATGAGAACTTAAGAGGTAACAAAGGTGTTGGTGCTACTTTCTTGGCATATGGATTTAATAATATTAAAATACATACTAAGAGTGAAGATTTTGAAACCAGTGTTATATTAACAGATGGACGTAGATGGGTTGAAAATAATTCTGGTGATATTGAAAGACCGAAGTTTCGTTCTTTACAGAATAAAATAAATAATTTTTTATGTGATGAAGATCATGGTTCTGTATTCAAGATAACTCTTATAGAGGGGGAAAAGCCAAAACTAACTTACCTTTCAGCAAATACTGCCGAACAGTGGTTGGATATATTAAGAATAAGAACTGCATTAGGCGGGATAAATTTGGTGAATAATCAGAGGAAGCAGTTTAGACCGAGCATAGAGATCATCGTCACTGACTCAAACTGTAACAACACTAAAAAACTAATGATAGGTGCCGAGTACTATTATCCACATGAAATACCAAACTTAAAAGTCGAAAGTGTTACAGTTATTAACAGAGCCATAGAATCATTAAACGTTGGTGCAGATGAGAGATATCATAAACTTCCTGATAAATATAAAAAGTTAAATGCAGTTTATGAAGTCTGGGATTTTGCTTCTATATTAAATGATGATAGTCCATTAAAACTAAGCACAAGCTTATCTGAGGAACAGAAAGAGCTTGTTGAAAAGCATCATGTATCTGTTTATGGCTTTTTCTGTAATTCTACTCGAATCTTTGATAGATTTAATGATGAAATTCTAAGAGTGCGTAGAAGCTTTAGAATATTGAAAGGTGGCTTACAATTATCAACAGATGGTATGAGCCAAGGTGATATGATTACTGTTCCATTAACAAAAAATATATGGTATCAAAATCAAGTACATGTTATAGTTCATTTCGAACAGGGCGAACCTGATTTAGGTAGAAAAACATTTCAACCTGATAAAACCGAATTGGCTGTAAAATTGTCACTTAATGTGGTGACGTTATTGAAGAAGTATAGAAATCATCTAAAGCCTGACGAAACATCTGAACCACTTATTCCTGATCGAGACAAGCATAACTGGATTAGAGAACAAGAAAATTACTTTGAAAAGAATCCATTAGTCAAAACAATTACAACACAAAATATTGCTATTCTTTCCAAACCGCAAAAAGAACAAGATGTAGTTGCATTATTTAATCAGCTTTTGGGTGCAAATATTATAAAAGGAATTGAAATTTTCGCTACCTCTGAACATAACAGATATGATGCACTATTTAGATTAAAATATAAGAATGATGATGCTATTTATTCGCATCAAACAAAGTTAGGTATATCACAAGACATAATAAGTGATTTTCCATTACCTTATATAAGCGAACCAAAAGTTTTAGAATATAAATATGATTTTGATGCATTAGTTCGTGAATGCATGAGTGGTGAAAAATTTCATGAGCATATACATTTAGTGGTTGCATGGAATGCTTCTCTTCAATATCAAGGTAAAGTCGAATTAAAATCACTCCTAATTAATAATAGAGGGAGAGATATTAGGCAAATATACGGTAGCACTCATGTAGCGTATCTATCCGGCCATTATGAAAGACCTATTTATGAGGTTGTAATCCTAGAAGACTTATTAAATTATTTTGCAGATCCAGAAAACGAAGAGTTACATCAAAAATATAAATATGAAGATTAATTCTTGATGTTGAATTATTACGTAATTTTCTTCTCCAGATTTTGCGAACTTCAATTTTACCGGCTTCTCTTGGAACCCTGAAAGGTGAGCGTAAGCGAACCTGTAAGGGTGGAAAAGCCGAGTAAAATGAAGTTCGTCATAAAAATGGACTAATACATAGTACCCTTCTTACAGTAATGATTTCCACTCAATCTTGACTTCCAGTAATGACACCATTTGTGAGAACAATTAGAGCATTCCATTATTTGATTGCCAAAAGTATAATACAAATTGGTGAAATTAAGTTTTCGTCACCTCCAGTACACTGTGAAAACCAATAATTAAGTTGGTTTGAGATAGCTCAATAATATTTTTGTATATAGAAATGATAGGAGTTTATCGCTCTTAAAAAGTGTCTATAAAACAGATATATAATTTAATACAACCTAAATATATACCCGCTTTATAGACACTTTATTATATTGTTATATATTCATCGGTCAATTTTGACAACTGTTCAACATAATCACTTTCATAAACAGTAAAATAAAGTTTACTCGACCATTTAGGTGTTTCTCCTATTACCATGTGCTCATTCTTTAGTGCAATCTCTTCTTCTAGTTTATTTTTAAGACTATTAAAGTTTTGTTTTATTTTATTATTGATTGCTTTTGAAACGTCCTGATTTATCTCATTTTTACATTGCTGTATTTTGTCGTAAGAGAACCTATTAACATCATCTGAAGCAATAATTTGAATATTGAAATGTTGACGAATTTTTGTCCAGCCTTTCAATTCAAATATGCTTTTATTAAGCATTTTATAATACTCTTGACTATATTTTGGATATACTTCAAATAAGGATTTGAATACCCTATTATGCTTTAGACCAAGATTAATTAGCTCCTGTTTTTTTACTTTTTCATAAAATATCTCTTCATCATTAGTTGCTATATGATCTATATTGTCGTTTCTATATATTAATTCAATTTTATATTTAATGAGTTCTCGTTTTTGCATACTATTAAGTGCGCTAAACAATATTTTATCAGTTACTTGGTTAGCAATATTTTTCCAATCATACATGTGCTTACGACTAACAATCTCATTATTAATTAGTGCATTATCATATTCTTCATTATTATAATTTTCATTTACCATTGCTAAAAGTAATAACAACTCTGATAGAGAATTATTGAATTGTTTATACCTTTATTCTGTATGTAGTTCAATAATACCATCTCAATATTTTGACTATATATAACATTTGCTCCTTTACTTCTTCCGTCTAAAATAGCTCTTGGTGTATCATAGATTTCTTTGATTATTATCGGCTGTTTTCCTTTTTCTATAATCTCAAAGTCAAATTATCGTTTAAAATCTTTTATTTGAGCCATTCTAGATGCTCCACGGTTAGCATCTTCACCCAGAATATCGCATAATGCTTTAAAATTCTTTAAAATCATTCCAACACTAAGCTTTTCACGAACTATATCTACACTTATCATATAAATCTCCTCTGGTGTAAAAATTCTTTTAACAATTATATCATAAAAGTGTTTCATTTTCAAAGCTCACCAAACTGCTTACTATAGTATTTAGCAATAAAAATAAAATTGCTTCTATCGCATATACTAGGCAAAGCAAATTTATGAATACATATTCATCCAACAGAAAAATCTGGTAAGTTCACATCATCCGGTAAAGAACTCACTGAGTATAAATAGAAATCCCAATACCTTATTTAAATCTAACTATAATTAGAAATAAGCCACTTTATACCTAACCTGGATACAAAAACCTACCTATGATACAAAGTGGCTTTATTCTTTCTACAATGCCAAATTCTCAGCCTTTGACACCCTATAAATAATATTGAACTTAATTAAATCTTTATAAACCTGACTAAAGATTCATTAACGGGCTCGTCTTTGCTCCTATGATTAGCACATCATCATCCTGCATAGATTGCAGATACCTTTTCGTTATATTAATATTGGTATGCCCAAGCAGCCGAGATAACGTATATAAATCACATCCATTCTTAAGTTGGGTCTGGGCATAATAGTGTCTACAGGTATGTGGTGAAATTCTGATTTCTTTCCTCACCTTACAGTTATGCCCGCAATCTAGAACAATTCTTTCCAAAGCTTCTACGGTGAGTTTTTTCCCTTTCTGTGATAGCAGTAAATACTCAGTATGATAATTCACTTTATCTTTGATATAATTTGTCCGGGCACGGTTATACCTTATCAGGTATTTGTTAAGAATCTGGGTAATAGGAACATGACGTACTTTCTTTCCCTTTCCAAAGATATGAATATAAGTATCACGAATATCAGTCATTTTGAGATTGCATAACTCTGAGTTACGGATACCGGTATCAAAAAGCATAACCAGGATTAGCTGGTTCCGCACCTCAAGAAATCTTGAACCGGTATAATATTTTACCATTCTGGATACTTCTTCATTATTGAATGTATTGATCAATGTAATAGATTCTTTTTGCCTCTTAACTTTATCTATTGGATTATGATGTATATATTTCTCCTCGCTAGCATACTTAAAGTAAGCTTTAAAAGTTCTTACAATCGTGTTGATATAAACCTCTGATAACTTCTTTTCGGACAAGAAGCTTATATATCCATTAATCATTTGAAAGTTGATCTCTTCTACTTCTGTTACACCATATTCCTGCTTTATAAAACGGAATAAGGCTAAATTATTGTTACGGTATGACTTGATTGTTCTCTCACTTAGCTTTCTTATCCTACAGTCAAAAATAAATTCCTTTAATACATCTCCGTTAAACATAAAAACCTCCTCATACGTTTGTTTGATAAACGTTGAGAAGGTTTAATTTTGTACATCCGTAGTTTAATATACACAATTTGTTGCATACATCATCACTGGATGAATTTTACCCTGTTTTTTGACTAATAATAATGTTATAAAAGCATTTCAAACCCTTATAAATACTGGCTTACCGGAATTGTCAGACTACTCATCCCAGTTATGATATACTTCCTGTACATCATCATCCTCTTCCAATAAGTCAAGGATTTTCTGCATGAACTTGATATCATTATCAGACTTCAACTCAACCCAGGTCTGAGGGAGCATGGTGATATCCGCTTGTGCCATGGGGATGCCCGCTTTCTCAAGGCTCTCTCTAACTACGGAGAAGTCATCGGGATTCGTTAAAATCTCGAAGCTGTCCTCTTCCTCAGCAAAATCTTCTGCACCAGCTTCCAGTGCCACCATCATCAGATCATCTGCCTTCATCTCACATTCTTCTTTATCTATGATGATCTGGCCTTTTCTATCAAACATAAAGGATACGCAACCCTGGGAACCAACATTACCGTTACCCTTCGTAAATGCATTACGTACGTTACCGGCAGTTCTGTTCTTGTTATCGGTCAGTGCTTCAACAATGACAGCTATTCCGTTCGGACCATAGCCCTCATAGGTAACTGCTTCGTAATTAACTGCATTTGCATCTCCTGCTGCCTTCTTAATGCTCCTATCAATCGTATCATTAGGCATATTATTTGATTTCGCTTTTGCGATAAGATCCTTCAGACGGTTGTTTGCATTCGGATCTGCACCGCCTTCTTTTACACATACTGCGATTTCACGGCCAAGTTTAGTAAATATCTTGCCCTTTACAGAATCGTTTCTTTCTTTTTTATGTTTTATGTTCGCAAATTTGGAATGTCCAGACATACTTACTCTCCTTATCAAGCTTTGTAACTGATATGTTATAAAATACAACCAGAAAAACACGCTCCGCGAGTTTCTCTGGTTGATGCCTTAACTATTTTAACACCGATTATCATGTTCGGCAAGTGGATTTTATGTAACCGATTAACATGTGTTATTCGGCATTAATTATTTTACTAAGCTTCTCCATAACCTGTATCGTTTCTTCTACAGAACGGATTGCACACATGATGGTATCATCACCTGCGATGCAGCCAACGATACTATTTAACTGAAGAGCATCAAGTGCTGCCGCTACTGCCATAGCCATTCCCGGTACAGTCTTTACAACCATGATGTTCATAGCCATATCCATGGATAAGAAACCATCACGAAGAACACGGGCATATTTCTCACTCATACCCGGCTCAGTCTTCTGAAGTACGATGTACTTCTGTCTTCCACCATCTACTGCAACCTTTGTCAGCTTCAGTTCTCTGATATCTCTAGAAACTGTAGCTTGGGTTACATTATAACCATCCTTCATAAGACGGTCTGCTAATTCTTCCTGAGTTTCAATGTCATATTTATTAATCAGTTCGATTATTTTGCTCTGTCTGCTTATTTTCATTTTATCTTCCCAGTACCTTTCCTGTTATATGATATTTTCTCAATCTCCATTATTCCCTAACTTTGACCGCAAAATCTCATAGATACCGGCGCGGCTAAGTTTGATTAACTTTGTGTTGTATTTTGCTTTTTTAATTACTATCGTATCATCCGTTCCCAAGTCAATAACTTTCTTTCCATCAAAAGTTGCTATCGCTTCTGCTTCCTGGGTTTTCTTACTCTTGCCAACAACCACCTTGATTGTATCTTCCGCTGATACTACGACACTTCTCGGACTTAAAGAATGGGGGCAGATTGGTGTGATAACCATCACACTTGCTTTGGGGATGATGATAGGGCCTCCTGCTGATAAATTATACGCTGTGGAACCGGTCGGTGTTGAGATGATTACTCCATCACCAAGGAAATTATCAACCAGTTCATCATTCACATATATTCCAAGATTTATAATTCTCGAAAAACCCTTCCGTGCAATGACCAAATCGTTTAAGGCATATCCCAACATGTTTTCCATGCTGTCCTGCTTTGTACTATAGATGATTTCGCCCTCTATCATAATTCGGTTCTCTATCCGATAATCATCTTTAAACAGACGGTCTAGCGCTTCCTCCATATTGTGTACTTCAATTTCCGCCAAGAATCCCAAGGTACCTAAATTCACACCAAGAATGGGTATACTATGCGTCATCAGGTCATTTGCAGCCTGGATGATGGTTCCATCGCCGCCAAGCACGATTGCACAGTCGATAGTCTCCGGTATGATTACTGCATCTGTTTCCTCCAATGCGGAAGATACACTTGACACGACAGCCGCTTTACCGGATTTTTCTATATAGGCAACAATCTTTTTTGTGACAAGAAAATCAACATCCTTTTCTTTATTCGTTATTATTAAGAATCTATCCATTCTGATTGCTACTCTCCTCATGGCAAGCTATCATACATATACTCAAAAAGTCTATCATAGAATTCCATATATTTCAAGCAAATAGCCGTATATTTTAACAAATTTTCATAAATATACGGCATAATTATACGAATATTTTAACATTTTATACTTCCTGTAAATTTTCATGGGCTTTTTGTACCGTCTTTATCACTATTTGAGGAGGTATCGTCATTCCCATCTCTGGTTCTACTGTATTTTCTTTGTATATTTTCTTCCGTAGGTATAATAAATATTCAATATTACCTTCCGGTCCTTTAATTGGTGAAAAATCAAGATCGATGCAATCGAATCCGATGGATGCAGCATATTCATTTACCACCTCAATGACTTCTACATGAACCTTCTGTTCTCTGACTACACCTTTCTTGCCGACTTTTTCCCTTCCGGCTTCAAACTGGGGTTTGATTAAGCTCACGACTTCACCATCACTAGCTAACAAGTCACGAACCGGCTGCAAAACCTTAGTCAACGAGATAAATGACACATCGATGGAAGCAAAGGCTATTTTATCCGCAATCAGGTCCGTAGTCAGGTACCTGATATTCGTTTTCTCCATGGATATAACACGTTCATCCTGGCGCAGTTTCCACGCCAACTGGTTCGTTCCGACATCTATGGCATATACCTTTACTGCTCCGCTTTGCAACATACAGTCTGTGAAACCTCCGGTGGAGGAGCCCACATCCATACATATCTTCCCCTCAAGAGAAATGTTATACCGTGGAATTGCTTTTTCTAATTTAAGACCACCACGGCTCACATATTTTAACGGATTACCCTTTACTTCAATCGTAACATCCTCAGAAAAAGTACTTCCGGCCTTGTCTTCACGCTGCCCGTCTACATAGACATTACCGGACATGATGATTGCCTTTGCTTTTTCCCTTGACTCTGCCAGATTCCTATTCAACAATAAGATATCCAATCGTTCTTTCATCCATACTCACTTTCAATCATTAACAGGACAAACCTTTCTTTCCGGTTCATGACCTGCTTATCAGTAATATTACTTTATAACTCAGCTTTTATCCTACTTAGTATACTTTCCTCATCTAAACCAAACTTCTTATGAAGCTCACACACACTGCCATGCTCGATATAGAGGTCAGGTACAGAAATGTTTAGGAATTTAACCGTCTGTTTCTTCGCCTCAAAGAGGTAGTCCGCTACCTTTTGACCATAACCACCACTTTTCACATTCTCCTCTAGAGTTACAACCAGCTTATGGCTTTCTGATAGTTCCTCGAGCACCTTATTATCAAAGGGAGATACAAACCGAACATTGACAAGGGTCGCTTCTATGCCCTCAGCTTTTAGCGATTCGACTACCCCAACCCCAGTTTTTACCATGCTGCCCACAGCAAGGATAGCAATATCCTTACCCTCATAGATCAGCTCACTCTTACCATATTCCAAGGGTGTCTGTTTATCACTTAAACCCAGATAGGCATCCCCTTTCGGATAACGGAGTGCTACCGGTCCATTCAACGAGACTGCATAGTTTAACATTTCTTCAAATTCCTGTTTATTCTTTGGTGCCATTACTGTCAGATTCGGAATATGTGATAGGAAAGACAGATCAAAGGTACCCTGGTGAGTCTTACCATCCTTACCCGTGATACCTGCTCGGTCAATCGCAAATACTACTGGTAAGTTATTAATACAGACATCATGGATGATCTGATCGTATGCTCTCTGTAAAAATGTTGAGTATATTGCTACCACAGGCTTAAATCCGCCCATTGCTAAACCTGCTGCAAAGGTAACCGCATGCTGCTCCGCAATTCCAACATCAAAAAACCGTTCCGGATACAGCTTTTTAAAATCTGATAAGCCTGTTCCATAGGGCATGGCTGCAGTTATTGCGAGAACCTTATTATCCTCTTTCGCTAACTTTACCATAGTATCGGAGAAAACCTTCGTATAAGATAATTCCTTCTCCTTATTAATTGGCTTACCGCTTGAAATATCAAAAGGGTCTACACCGTGGAAGCGGGCAGGATATTTCTCCGCGGGCTGATATCCCTTGCCCTTCTTTGTCAGGACGTGAACTACTACAGCTTTCTTTGCTCTTGAGGCCGTTTCAAATGCAACCATCAACTGATGGATATCATGTCCGTCAATCGGACCGATGTAGGTAAGTCCCATATCCTCAAAGAACATGCTCGGGAGCATGAAATATTTGATGGCATCCTTGGAACGTTTTAATTTCTCTACTATTTCTTTGCCGATTCCGGGTAAATGATTTAACGCATTCTCCATGTTCTGCTTGAAGCCAGTATACTTGGAACTGGTACGTAGCTTTGCAAGATAGTTTGCTAAACCTCCTACATTTTCCGAGATAGACATATTATTATCATTCAAAACGATGATGAAATTCGTCATTAGTCTGCCCGCATTATTGATCGCTTCAAAAGCCATCCCTCCGGTTAGGGCTCCGTCACCTATCACGGCAACAACCTTATTATTATCTCTATTCAGATCCCTTGCTTTTACAAGACCTAAGGCTGCTGACACGGCAGTTGAGCTATGTCCGGTGTCAAAGGAATCACAACAGCTTTCCTCCATCTTTGGGAAACCACTGAGTCCGTCCATCTGTCTTAAGGTGGGAAACAATTCTTTTCTCCCCGTTAGCAACTTATGGGTATATGCCTGATGTCCTACATCCCAGACCAACTTGTCCTGGGGGAAGCCAAGAAACAGGTGAAGCGCCATGGTAAGCTCTACCACACCAAGATTGGAAGCCAGATGTCCGCCGGTTTTGCTGACATTCTGTATTAAAAAAGCGCGGATTTCATCCGCTAATTTATCGTAATCTGCAACTTTAATCTTCTTTATATCGTTTGCTTGATTGATCAAGTCTATTAATTTAGGCAATAATAATTCACCCCTTCTTCTAAATAATTCTTATATTTTATCTTGAATAACTTTTCTAATATTTCTTCAATAATTCTTCTAAAATAATACTATAACTTCTAACTCATCTATATCATTTATCCGTTAATCCGGATAATCTAATTTTCTCTGCTTACTAATTTCATAATCAATCCCATGAGGAAATCATTCTTGTAAGTAAGGGATTGATACATGTCAACAGCTCTTTGGGACACCTTAAGTACTTCATGGCCGGCATTTTCCAGACCTATGAGAGTAACATAGGTCGTCTTCTCATTCTTCTCATCACTGTGAATCGGTTTACCAAGAACCTCTTGGGAACTCGTAACGTCAAGAATATCATCCTTGATTTGGAAGGCTAGACCGATATCTCCTGCTATCTTCTCTATCTTAATCACATCTTCGCTACCTGCACCTGCAAGAATAGCACCGATCATCATTGAGGCCTCAATTAAAGCTCCTGTTTTCAGAAGATACATCAAGTCAAGTCGTTCTATTCCGTCTTTCCCTTTGTATTCCTCCATATCAATTACCTGTCCGCCGATCATACCATAGATGCCGGCCTTTTTCGCAAGTACTTGGGCTGCTTTCGCAACTTTTTCATAACCGATTAGTTTATCTTTCACTTGATTCATATTTTGAAATGCTGTCAGAGCTGTCTCGAAGGCATAATTAAGTAAGCCATCACCTGCCAGGATACCCATCGCTTCCCCATATACCACATGCGTTGTCTTTCTTCCTCTTCGGTATTCATCATTATCCATAGCCGGAAGATCATCATGGACTAAGGAATAGGTGTGTATCATCTCAATAGCAGCCATAAATGGCTCAAGAAGAACACTATCCTTACCTCCAAACAGTTTGAAAGTCTCTGACATCAGCATCGGTCTGAGTCGCTTTCCTCCTGCCAGCAAGCTGTAATTCATTGCTTCCATGACGGTTTTCTGACAGCCTTCCTCTAGAGGTATAAATTTACTTAAAATCTCTTCGATTTCAACTACTTTTTCCTGCATTTCCTGCTTAAAGTTCATTGGACTCCCCATTTTCACTCAATATAATCAGATCCTTTTCCACCTTATCGATGGAATCGTTACATGCTTTCAGAAGCTTCATCCCTTCTTGATATAAGGCGAAGGAATCCTCAAGGCTTACATCGGATTTCTCAAGTGATTCCATGATCTGGTTCAATTTATCAAATGATTCTTCCAACTTCATCTCTTTCTCAGCCATGTCACATCTCCTTTTCTATTATGACCCTCCAAGCCTATATTAATCTTTGCCTTTCGGGAAATATAACCTTAACAGCCTCTGTCTTTCGGACAAAGCTCTTCCACTCTAGTTCTTAAATCTCCATCCAACAAGGAAACCGTCAGAAGTTCACTCTTTTTCACCTTATTGATACTTTGCAATGGTTTATTATCTTCACCGACAATCAGCGCGTACCCCTTACTCAACTTGGACAAAGGTGATAAACCTTCAAGTCTTGCAATATAGAGTTCCAACCTATGACGCTTCTCTCTGAGCTTCTGGTTCATCTTCTGTTGCAGTTTCTGTTCTGTATCCATTAAGAATTGTCTCTTCTGCTTAATCTGATAAGAAGGGCTTGCATAGAACAGTCTTAACTTATATTCCTTCGTCTTATTCTGATACGAGGAAATCTTCTGCTGCATCTCTCTGCCAAGCTTACGTTTGTAATCTTTTAATAAACTTTGGAATGCATGATAGTCATTAACAGCCAATTCAGCTGCCGCAGATGGGGTGGGAGCGCGAAGGTCGGATACAAAATCTGCAATTGTCACATCCGTCTCATGACCGACAGCTGAGATAATCGGTGTCTTGCAATGATATATCGCCCTTGCTACAATCTCTTCATTGAAAGCCCATAAATCTTCGATGGATCCACCACCTCTGCCTACGATGATGGTATCGAGTCCTAGCTTATCCAGTATAGCAATACCCTTAGCCACACTCTGGGCGGAGCCTTCCCCTTGTACCTGAGCTGGGTATAAAATTAATTGTATGTAAGGATTTCTCCGTTTTGATATATTAATAATATCCTGGATAGCAGCACCGGTCGAAGCCGTAACAATACCAACCTTCTTAGGGAAAGGTGGTATGGACTTTTTAAAAGCCTGGTCAAAGAGACCTTCCTCCTCAAGGTTTTTCTTTAGTCTCTCGAACTTTTCATAGAGTGCTCCCTGTCCATCAAGAATGATCTCATTCGCGTATAGCTGATATTTACCATCGCGCTCATAAACATTGACGCTGCCAAGGGCTATGACACTCTGTCCTTCCTTTAATGGGAAAGTCAGACCTTTTCTCTGGCCTGCGAACATGACACAAGCCAATTGCCCCTGAGCATCCTTTAATGTAAAATAAATATGCCCAGAGGTATGATATTTGCAGTTAGAGACCTCACCCTTCACATAAATACTGTAAAGTATCCGGTCTTTCATAAATAAATTTTTGATATACAGATTAATCTCAGTAACCGAATAGGCTTGTCCCATATCTTCCTCCTCGTTTCCGATTCCGGCTCATTTAATATATGTCCAAGCGAGCGCTCTCAACATGTTAATAATCTATACCTAAGTAATATCAGGCTAACTTTGCGAGAACTCCGTTAATAAAGCTAGGGGACTCATCTCCACCAAAGGTCTTAGCCATCTCGACAGCTTCATTGATTGCTACTTTCACCGGGACATCCTCGTCAAACCGCATCTCATATACAGCAAGTCTCAGGATAGTCAGATCCACCTTACCCATACGGCTCAGCTTCCATCCGCTGGATGCCTCTGAAAGGATTACATCAATCTCCTCCAGATTCTCCAGTATCTTCTGGAAACGGGAAGTCAGGTAAGCATATTCCTCTACTGTGGGTTTCTCCAATTCGGAAATATACATCTCCACTTGTTCATTTAATTCATTTGCTTTATGAAAATCCTTACGGAATAACATCAAGAAAATGTGTTCTCTTATCTCTCTTCTTGTCACAGAGTACCTCCATTCTGCCGCTTAGCGGTTGCTTAAGTATGATGATGCTCACTTTGCCTACGCGGAAATAAACAACCCTTAGGTTTACATCTAAGGGTTGTTAGTCAACTATTTAAGCTTTTACGATGTTAACACCAGCAATTCTAATATTAACCTCTTTGACCTGAAGTCCGGTCATATTCTCTATCGCTAACTTAACCTTTTCTTGCACTAGTTTTGCTGTTTCAGGAATACCGAAGCCATAATCCAGGGTAAGTGCCATATCTACGGACACTGCGTCCGGATTAACAAGAACCTTAACCCCTTTGGATAAATTTTTCTTCCCCAGTTTACCGGCAAGCTCATTGGTTACGTTACCTGAAGTTGTTGACACGCCTTTAACTTCTGTAGCTGCTAAAGCAGCGATTGCTGCGACAACTTCATCTGCTATCTGCACTTCTCCAACTTTACCATTTTCATGTATTTTATAAGTATTTCTAATCTCCGGTTCCTTATTCACAATGATTACCTCCTAAGTTCCTATTGTTATCCGGTATAGTCTATTTCATGCTTACATTATATATATTATACCAAAAAAAACAACTTTTGCAATTGTAAATAATATTTTCTATTAATCAGCAACAACAACGGGAGTAATATGTATATCTGCTACTGCAAAACCAGTCTTATCTTTTATTACATCCTCAACGATTGCAAGCTGTTGATCGGAAAGAGTTTCTGCATTAACAATAATGTCAACCTGACCATCAACGATATATACTACAGATCCTGTAAATCCTTTTGCTTCAAGTAATATCTCAGCAGCAGTTTCTTTCTCACCAATTTCAATCAGTTCGATCATATCTGCGATTGCATCCTGCTTTACATCATCGGAGATGTCTTCGCTTCCGATCAGCTCGCGTAAACTTTCTTTACTCATAGCTCTGCGTTGTTCGCGGTCAATTTTCGAGGAAATGAAATAGCTTGCGTCGATTGCAGCGTTAGCAAGAACTGCTTCTCCAGGAACACCTTCCTCAAGATCAAGTTCACCGTTATCGGTAACATCCTGAGCTGTTGCGAGAATATCCTCATCATTGATATCCTCCATTCCAAGATCTGCATCCTCATCTGTAGCTTCAATTTCGGTTTCTTCCTCTTCACCGGTTGTTTCTGCATTGGTGTCATCCAATGTAGTATCTTCTTCCGTCGTGGTGGTGTCTTCTTCCGTTACAGTTCCTTCTTCTTCCGTTACAGTTCCTTCTTCTTCCGTTACAGTTCCTTCTTCTTCTGTTCCTGTAGTATCAGTTACCAGCTCAAATCCATCCAGCTCTGTAAATTCATCATATTCATCAGTATCCAGATTAGCCGTTTCGGTATTATCTGTATCTTCCTTCGCATCTCTGTTGGTAAAACTGAGATACCCGGCGATTACAATCATAATTGCTAATGCTGTAATTATGATGTGATTCTTTTTGAATATATTTTTCATTTTTGACCTCCTGATTAATTTATCCCATTACTCATCTTCATTACTTTAACTTTATGCGCTGGTACGTCAAATAATACCTCTGCTGCTTCAATTATGTCCAAAACAATATTTAGATCGTCCCCACCTTCGGCAATTACCATGACGCCTTCCACCACCGGTTCAAGTTCCTGTATTATGTAAGGTTCTGAATTCCCATTTTCACCATTAACTAAAACGGTACTCTCATCCCTTGTTATGCTGTTATTTGTTCTGCTTCCACCCTCCCCATCATCTTCAATTACGCTTTCCTGTGTAGAAGGATTATCCTTTAATGGAACCTGTTCCGACGAGGCTTTTAAAGTTAACATAACCTCAACTTCTCCGATACCGGATACCTTTTTCAGGATGTTTTTTAGCTTATTTTCCATTTCTGATATATAGGTATTCGTATCATAGCTTGTCGTATTCGTATCTTTTTGCACAACCTCTATATTATTGTCCGTTTTGTTATCATCTGTAGAATCCTTCCCACCGATAATGCCTGGGATTGATAAAATGATGATTAATAATCCTACAATGAATATCATAATCAGTTTCGGAAGGCCAATTTCCTTCAGGGAAATCTTCTTTTTATCCATAATTTACTCTCCCTGTATACTAATATTTATATTACCTTGTTCGATATTATAGAAGTCCGAGAGTTTATTTTTTAATTTAATTTCCATTGGGGAAGGAACCCTCTGATCCGCATTTTCAGACGTTTCTCCGATAATTATATTGGCTATTTCAATCTCCTCAACGGAAAGACCACCCTTATTTTTATCATCCTTAACACTCTCCATATTTGCGGATATCTTCATACTTATAATCTCTCCGAAAGCAGTACTTGTAGAGTCCTGATTAAGTATGAGCCGAAAGCTTTCAAGAGTAACACTCTCTTCCAATAACAATTCCTCTACCTGCGATCGGATTTTCTCTTTATATTCTGCAAATATCGCATCGCTCTGCTCCTCCTCCATCCTTGAAAGGTCATTCTTGAAATCTGATGTTTCAATAGAAAACTCATTAGCCTGCAGATAGTAATCAAGATTTCCCTCTAAATTCATAAGCTTCATAACCGGTGAGATTACAATCAGTACCAGAATCATACCGGAGACGATGCTTACGTATTTCTTATAGCTTTTATTCCCTAGTAAATTCATAATAATCGTATTAATGATCATATAGATTAAGATATTTTTAATCCAAGAATATATCACTCCCATTAAGACTCCCTCCATTATAAGGTTTTTTATGTCACTCTTGAGGTAGTCACAGCGATAATCGTAATTGACAGCAGAAATAATACCGCTCCGACAAATACGGCCTGAAGAAGTAATGCCGCCGATTTAGCTGAGGCACTGATGCACTCAATGAAGCGTTTATCCGAAATCGGTTGTAGTGCTGCACTACCAACCTTATATACTATAGTTATCATTAACAGCTTGATACAGGGCACTGCACAGATGGTTAATATAACAATCAGTCCTGTTACACCAATTGCGTTTTTTAATAGAACTCCTGCACCAAGAATTGTCTCAGTAACACCACCTAAGGCATCTCCGATTCCGGGTATTGCTTCCGATGCTTTATAAACAATAGAACGCTTCACCTGATCAGCCACCGGGACAATCAATCCTTTGATGGCACTAAAGCCTATGACTATGGCAAGTAAGCTCTTCAATATCCATCCAATCGCTGTAGCAAATAGATCAGCTAGTTTTGAGAGCATGTCCTCTTTGGATAGATTATTTGCTAGAACAATGACCAGATAGAAGTTAATCATCGGGATAATCAATTTGATAATCACAAAATCCACCAATGCAATCAGCCCTAAGGCAGCTTCATAATAAACCAGTGAGGTCGTTGCTCCGGTGACAACCGCAACCGACATCAGGTATGCCGGTATCAATGCTCTCATAAAATCCAATACCGCTCCGATGGTCTCAGCTGCCACCCGTGAGGCAATGATAAAGGAACTGATCAGAAGGCCGAACAGAAGCAGATATGTAACATAAAAACCCGTATCAGATACGCTATTATTTTTAAAAGCCATCGTAAAATTCGTAAACAAAGCTGCAATTAAAGATATCGTAATCAGGCTCCCGAAGGTACCGAGATTCGCTGTAATTTCCCCTTTAACAGACTGTATTAGCTGATTGGCTATGGAGTTAAATGAAAATGTTTCCTCACCGTTCAACAGCTTTCCGATGTAATCATCGAAATCAAATTCATTGCCATTATCCATAACATCATCAATCACATCCTGAATTTCTGAATAATCAATGTCCTGTGTAAGTTCTGTTGCGGCTTTTACATCATTCGTGCTAAGCATAGACAAAAATACTATGAAACTAATCAGAAGTATTCTAAACAGGTATCTATTTCGTATTATTATCCTTCTAGGAGTTTTCATTACTATACCTCCGGGATGCCGCTCTACGGCATCGCAAAAACCCTTTATACCTCCAGAAAGCTGTTGATGGTTTCAAGAATAGCTAGCATAATCGGCATACTGATTGCAAGGATCGCAAGTTTACCTACCAGCTCGATCTGTTCAGCAACAGCATGATAACCGGAATCCTTGCAGAGTGAAGCAGATATCTCTGTCACATAGGTTATTCCGATGATTTTAATTAATATTCCTATGTACGATTTATTCAATTGAATATAGCTTTGCAACTGTTCTATGGCATCAAGAATTACCTCAAGCTTACTAATTCCCCAAAGAAGGATAAGTACACAAGCTGTAATACTGATATACAGAGAATATTCCTCTTTCCCTTTTTTGAACATGATTGCAAGCATAATTGCAATAATTCCTATAAGAGCTACTTTAACCATAGTCGTCATTCCTTAAGATACAAGTTGAAACATCTGTTGAATTGTCGTAAATAAATCGATGATATGGGGTAGTAGCCAGTACAGAACAAGCACTAGTCCGGCTATACTTGTGGCTAGTGCCAGATCCTCCCGCTTTTGCTGATTTAACATTTGATTTATAATAGAAACTACAATACCCACTAACGCAATCCTTAATACAAGAAGTATGTCCATAATTACCTCCATTTTGCTGCCTAAGCAGTTCCTGACACTCATTTGTGGATTTCTCCTAAGTTGTTTTTCAGACCATGATAATTGTAATAAAGATGCCAAAGGTAATTCCCAGAGTCCGAAACATATATGTTTTCTCTTTCGCTGTTTTAGACAAATCGTCAATCTCTTCCTCGAGCCCTGCAATATAAAGATCAATCGTATTCATCTGCATGTCTTTGTCCAGATAACCGAGTGTTTCTCCAAACTGGATCAAAAGTAACTTGTCCTTCTTCGTCAATGAAGTATTCATTAGTTCACTTTCTGTAGCTGTCTTCCAGATCTGCGAGAAAGTCAATCCGGATAATTCGTTCAACTGAAGGCTGATAAAATCGAAAAAATCATGGAAGCTTCCATTGTGCCGTCTACTGATGGAGTGGATTGCTTCCGGCAATGGTGTACTGGCATATCGAATATCACCTCTGAGTAAACTGACCAGTTTCCGCAATTCCTTCAAATCCTCAATCCTGCTTCTAATCTCGCTACTAAAGTAAAAACCTACACCGGCTGAAGATATAATAACCAGGATGCATCCGATAATCTTCATAATATTCATTGATGTTTGTCCCCCTTTCTCCTATGACCTATCTCCCTGCAGGATACAGCCTTTTCCCATCGGTATCATAGATTTCCTCAAGATGACCGATGGTAGTAATGTTACTTAAGATTACATAACGCTCGAATAATCTTTTCTTGACCAGATCACTCAGTGTCGGTTTATTCCTGATATCTTCGATGGAGCTTCCATGAACAGTCGCTATTAATTTACAGCCACACCCGATGACATAATCGATAGCGTCCAGTTCCTCCTTTGATCCGATTTCATCGACTGCTATAATCTGCGGTGACATGGATCGGATCAGCATCATCATTCCTTTTGCTTTCGGACAGCAATCCAGAATATCAGTCCGAATTCCAAGTTCATTCTGCGGAGTCCCCATATAACAAGCGCCAATCTCCGATCGCTCATCCACAACTCCGATGCTCATTCCTGCCAAATGATTGCTTCCATTCGATAACTGACGGATCAGATCCCGAAGCAGTGTCGTCTTTCCACATCTTGGTGGTGAAATTATCAAGGTATGATATATTCCTCCCAGCTGCTTATTCACAAGATACGGCAACACCTGATCTGCGCAACCTTTTACCTGATGTGCCAGTCGGATATTGATAAAGGAAATATGCTTCATTCCTTTTATTACATCATCTTCAATGATTGTCTTCCCTGCGATACCAATCCTGTGACCTCCGTTTATGGTGATGAAACCCTGCCGGATTTCCTCTTCAAAGGCATACAGGGAATAATTGCTTATATACTCCATGGTTTCCCGTATCTCATTTTTTGTGACCAGTACAGCCTCGGAAGGATTGTCTACAAATCTGGCATCCTCTGAAATAAAAGCTTCTTTGTTCCCATAAATAATAAGCAGTGGTGCATTCATCCGCAGTCTGATCTCCTGTAGCTTATTAAAATCAAGAATCAGTTTCCCAAGAATGTTCCTAAGCTTTAAAGAGAATATTTTTAACAGCTCGTCTTTCGTATTCATATGCAACCCCTCCCTGTCCCAGTTAATGATCTACTGCTTATCCATTTTCTGTTAGAACAATATATTCCTGCTATATGAAAATATTCCGATGCATAGAAAGAAATAAATTGCAATAATGCATCAATTATATTATTCTGTTTAGTAAGTTAAACAGTAAACGTTCCCCCTAAAACAACGATAATTTCGGGTTGCAGCCCGCAATAAAGGGGTTTGAAAGGATAGAATTATGAGATATGGATTAATCGGAGAAAAATTGGGACACAGCTATTCAAAAATAATTCATGAAAAATTAGCAGATTACTCTTATGATCTGATTCCTCTGACCGGGGAAGAATTCGTACCTTTTATGGAGAAAAAAGATTTCTCAGCCATCAATGTCACGATTCCCTATAAGCAGGCGGTAATGCCATTCCTTGATGAACTTCATCCTCTCGCTAGGGAGATCGGCGCAGTGAATACAATCGTGAACAAATCCGGGCATTGTATCGGTTATAATACTGACTTCTATGGTTTTAACTATATGTTAGTCCATAATAATATTCAGATTGCAGGCAAGAAATGCCTTGTACTAGGTAATGGCGGCACTTCGCACACGGTCCAAGCAGTCCTAAAGCATCTGGGTGCCGCTGAGATTCTTATTGTCAGCCGAAAAAGTACGGAACAAGAAAGCCAGGAGCAGGAAGATAGATCAACCGGATCCACACGAACAATATCATACGAATCCTGTTATGAAAATCATGCTGATGCGAAAGTAATAGTAAATACAACACCTTTAGGTATGTACCCAAAGACGGAAGCTTCTCCCTTGGATCTAAGTACCTTTAGCAGCTGTGAAGCTGTTGTTGATGTTATCTTCAATCCAAGAAAAACCAAGCTGTTGCTTCAGGCAGAAGAACTAAATATTATGTCACTCAACGGTCTGGAGATGTTAGTTGCACAGGCGAAGCAAGCTATTGAATATTTTCTGGGTACGGAACTGGATGATCAACTAATCGAAACCATATATCTGGATTTACTTAAGACGATAGCATAGTTTAAACGATGTGTTGGATGATGCGAACTCATAGAATTTATTAGTAAAGTAAATGAATCGTTCTTTTTTAGCCCGGTAATTTATCAAAATTACCGGGCTTTTCATTTGATTTGTAGACCAAGGGCGTTACGAAAATTTTCGTAACGCCCTTTTACCGTGCTCTTCCAAGGTTGCCAAAAACCGACTTTTTAACTCTAATATCGTTAACAATTTTAAATGATACGCAACAATTACGATATTGTTTCTATTTAATTACAATTCTGTTAAACAATCCCTCTAAATGTTACAAAAGTTCAATTATTTTTATTAATTTTTAATTAAGTAGGAAAAAATACTTGCTCAAGGGACTGTAGTCCTATATAATAGGACTACAGAACCATTAGTGCTACAGACCTATTATATAGGACCCAAGAACCACACTTATAAAATGAATTTTTACATAGAGCTAAAAGGTTAGAAACAAGGGTTTGAACACAACCCATACAAAAGTGAGGTACCTACATATGATGAAATTAATAAAAGGAATATTCTCAATAGCAACTTTCGTAGTAGCACTTGGTTTCATGAACAACAGTGCTATGGCTGCTACCAATAACGGTGATAGCTTAACAGATGTTTATAGCTACATCGGATCCGAACTGAAAAACAGACCTACCTATATAGAAGTAGAAGTTAAGAATTTTGAAGCAACTGACATCGCTGATATTACCGGTTCCAAAGGCCTTCAATCTTATACTGAAGAAGATGGAACATATTACGATTACGAAGTATACAATATCAATTCCTTAAGATACACAACAAAGACCGTTAATACAGATGGACAGACCTCATACATTGTTAAGTTATACCCCACCTATAAGGAAAGCAAAAAAGAGACAAACTATGTTTTCTCCAAGGTAAAAGAGATACTCTCTAATAACAGCAGAGTTAATGGATTATCCGATACTGAGAAATACGAGTGGATTTATAATTACATAATAAATAACGTTACCTACGATACAACAATGAATAATATCACCGCATATGCTGCATTAACGAAAGGAACAACGATCTGTGGCGGTTACTCCTCTTTATATTATGCATTTGCAACTCAGTTAGGTTTAAATTGTCGGATCGCATACGGAACCGGCTATGGAGTATATCATGCATGGAATCTTGTAGAATTAGATGGTTCCTGGTATTGTGTAGATTCAACTATGGGCGACAATCCTGGATATAGCAGCTCATTTTTCTTAGGAGCTATGAACAATCTTAGTTCCCATGTACTAGAAAATGGTTTTGCAAAAACACTCAGCCTTTCATTGGTTGATTATAATTACGCTTTCTAACTTCATATATAAACTGCTAACCTCTTCCCCTATAATCTTTATAAAGCCAAACAACCCCCATTGGTACCACACCAATGGGGGTTGTTCCGTTTCATATCAAAATAGCGCAACTCACGGAAAACCCTAGTTTCCCATGAATTGCGCTATATAAAATTCTAACTACCCTATGAGAAATATGCTTTTTATAATACGTACTATACTATCGCCAGACTATCTTGTCTTTTTCCATCATGTGCTACCCATTTAATATCTCCTCATAAACAAAACACTTCGTAATATGATCATTAACCATACCTGTAGCTTGCATGAACGCATAAATAATAGTCGAACCAACAAACTTAAAGCCCATTCTTTTTAAGTCTTTGCTTATCTTATCGGAGAGCGGGGTGCTTACGGGCAAATCATCGTGTTTCTCCCAATGACCTGTAATAGGCGCATAGTCCACATATCCCCATATAAATTTATCAAAGCTCCCGTATTCCTCCATGATTCTTAAAAATATCTTGGCATTGCTCACAGCCGCATTAATTTTTAGGCGATTTCTTATTATTTTATCGTTTGCCATGAGTTCCTGAATTTTTGTATCACAATAATGGGCTACTTTATAAGGATCAAACCCTTCAAAAGCCTCTCTGAATGCTTCTCTCTTATTAAGCACGGTTATCCATGTAAGCCCTGCCTGCATACCCTCTAAAATAAGCATTTCAAACAGCTTAACATCGTCATGTACAGGCCGTCCCCATTCGTTGTCATGATAGTCCATGTATATAGGGGTATTTCCTGCCCATGAGCATCTTATTTTTTCATTCATAACGCCTGTCCTCCAATCGAAATCTAATATCTTCTCTCTACTGAAAGATGAAGAACTTATACGCTATTAAATTTGTCTGATACAAGTAAAAAATCTGATGCAGATGCTCCTTTTTTAAGTGATGCAAACTCAACAACATTAGCCATATTACTTTATCTCCTTTGTAAAATATAAATTTCCTTAATCATATCACAATAAATTTGACTACACTATGTAATATTTAAAATAATCTTCAGTTCGAACTTGTAAACGATTGTGAAACCTTCAGAAAATATTAATGATCATTGCAAAACTCAAAAATAGCGCAACCCACGGAAAACCCTAGTTTTCCATGAATTGCGCTATATTAATTCTAAATAATATTCAGTATAACTACACTTTGTATTAGTTTATGCCGAGGTTAAAGTCCCGTAATTACGGGACTATACGCAGGCATAAACTTCTAATGGCTCGCACGTATTTCGCGAGACTATACTCTCTTCATGTATTCGCCGGATCTAGTATCAATCTGGATCCTATCGCCCTGCTCAACGAATAACGGAACATATACAGTTGCACCTGTCTCAACTACTGCAGGCTTAGAAGCACCTTGAGCTGTATCACCTTTGAAGCCAGGCTCAGTATCAGTAATAAGAAGGTCAACGAATAATGGAGGCTCGATTGCGAATACCTGTCCACCATGGGTAAGCATCTTAACCATCTCGTTCTCTTTAACAAACTTAAGGGAATCCCCAATAGCATCTTCTGTCATACCCATCTGATCGAAGGTTTCTACGTTCATAAAATGGAAAAGCTCACCATCGGAATATAAGAATTGCATCTCGCTTCTCTCAATATGTGCCTGTGGATATTTTTCAGTGGGGCGGAAAGTTCTTTCTACCACACCACCATTTTTAATATTCTTTAATTTTGTTCTAACAAATGCTGCGCCTTTACCCGGTTTTACATGCTGAAATTCAATAATTTGATATACGTTATTGTCCATTTCAATCGTCAGACCGTTTCTGAAATCGCCTGCTGAGATCATACTCAAAACTCCTCCTTAAAATAGATGTGACCACTCAGTTACGGTGTTCTTACGAACCAATGTACTCAAAGCCTGTAACACATGCTTTGGAACTCTCTTTACTACTGAACAGCTACATATAGACTACTCCTTAGTCTATTATAATCTAATATTTTTTGCAACAGTTTTTTTTACCCAAGCCTAAAAATGTTTTAACTTTTCATTAAAATTCTACAATTCAATTAAGCTCTTGTCAGAATGAGTGAAGTTCTCATAACCGTTTTCTGTTACAACTACTAAATCCTCGATTCTAACACCGCCAAAACCCTTGATATAGATACCGGGTTCTACTGTCTCAGTCATCCCTGCCATGATGATATCTTCTTCCAGCATGGATAATCTGGGATTCTCATGGATATGAAGTCCAACGCTATGCCCAAGTCCATGTCCGAAGCACCCCTCATAGCCTGCTCCATAAATGATATCTCTAGCCACCTTATCTACTTCCTTACCTTGATAGCCTGCTTTCAGAAAATCAAGTGCCGCCAACTGTGCCTTGAGAACCGTGTTATAAATCTCCTTTTGCTTCTCGCTTGCTTTACCAATTACAATGGTTCTTGTCATATCCGAACAATAACCTTCGTAAATACAGCCAAAATCCAAGGTCAGGAAATCGCCCGACTCAATCTTCTTTTGTGTTGGAACCGCATGCGGCATGGAAGAATTAATGCCCGATGCTACGATTGCATTAAAGCTTATACCTTGAGCTCCCTTCAGCTTGAGAAGATATTCGATCCTTGCTGCAATCTCAAGCTCCGTCATTCCTGGTTTGATAAAGGTAAGAATCTCAGTAAAAACCTGATCTCCGATTGCTTCTGCCTGCTTCATGAATTCCAGTTCTCTTGGAGTCTTAATGCGTCTCAGGCTGGTAATCTCATTACCAATTGGCACAAGCTCCTTTACTTTAAGTTTCTCCTTCAGCTTGTTATAGCTAGCAAAGATCATTTCCTCTGCCTCAAACCCCAGACGGCTGACACCGTCCGTACCGATTACATCATTAATGGCTTCCTCATATCCTCCATTACCAATGGTAATAATTTCATAACCCTCTGCTTCCATCTCCGCCTGAATTGTATAACGAAAATCTGTAATTACAGCATGTCTATTCTCGGAGATATAGACATAACCAGTAGCTCCTGCAAATCCGCTTACATAACGCATATTGTTGCCGTTGGAGATTAGTACCGCTCCGATGGAACACTTTTGTAATATCTCCTGTACTCTTAAATAATTGTTCATTTTTTACCTGTCTTTCTGTCATTCATATTATGTACTTACCGAAGTCCTGCATCCTTATATCAAAGGTCTGACGGTAAGCCAGATGACGTGTTATTTGTATTATTTCATTGCAAGAATCGCATCTACAGCCAACAGGTAACCTTGTAATCCAAGTCCTGCAATCTGTCCGGTGCATGCTGCTGCCGTAACTGAGGTATGTCTGAATTCTTCCCTCTGATGGATATTTGAGATATGTACTTCAATCTTCGGTACAGATAGGGAGGCTAAAGCATCCCGAATTGCATAGCTGTAATGAGTATACGCACCGGGATTAATGACAATTCCGTCTGCTTTATCCTGATAAGCTTTCTGAATTCGGTCAATGATCTCGCCTTCACAGTTACTCTGGAAGGTTTCGATGACGATACCTGCCTGCTTGGCCTTCACTTCCAGAAGACTGAGTAGATAGTTATAATCCTGTGTTCCATAGATTCCTTTTTCACGGATTCCCAGGAAATTCAGATTGGGTCCGTTGATTACTAATATCTTCATCTTTACCTCCATTTAGCTACCCATCAGCGGCATTTTCTAAACAAAATTATTTATGCATAAAGTTAAAATTGCACCCTGTTATATCGTATGGCATGTACCACTTCCGAAAGCACTCAATAGATCCGCTTGAGGTAGCTCTCCATGATCAATTCTACTATTTCAAAGATTGACCGGCCATCCGTAGAAATTATCTTGTGAGCTGTTTTCTCATAAATCGGCGTTCTTATCTCCAACATACGCTCTACTTTTTTCTCAAGATCATCTCCTTGAAGAAGTGGTCTTGTGGAATCCCCTTTCAAGCGTCTCAGGGTCGTTTGCTTGTTGGCTTTAAGAAACACTACATATCCCAGATCTATTAAGATCTTCCTGTTCTGTTCCCTGAGTGGTATACCACCACCGGTGGATAATACCGTATGCTCTAATGACGGCATCAATTCCTTTAACAAATCCGTCTCCAGGTTACGGAAATACTCTTCTCCTTGGACAGCAAATAAACGATTGATGGTATCTCCTGCTTTCTTCTCAATCATCTGGTCCGTGTCCCGGAACTGGTAAGTAAGTCGTTCTGCCAACTTTTCACCGACACTAGTTTTGCCGGAGCCCATATACCCGATTAATATAATATTGTGCTTCAGTTTATTCTTCATCAGACTCTCCAACCTACACTGACATGTAGTTCCCGAGGTTCAGGTTTGCTCTAAATAATATATCATAAACTACTTTGCCTCAATCCTGCTTTATCTTACCCTTTGCCAGGTCTTTCCGGTAGAAATATAATACAATACGTTCTAATTTACGCTTCAAAACAATCTGAATCTCTTCCTTTGGATGGATGGGCTTAACCAGGTACGTCAACATCCCTACGCGGTTTGCCCCATACACATCGGTAAACAGCTGATCACCGACAAAGACGGTATTATCAATATGAGTTCCCATGATTTTGGTTGCCTTATAATAATTCTTAGTAGCGGGTTTATTGGCTTTATGGATATAGTTTGCACCGATGTCCTTATTAAAGCGACGGACTCTCTCGTCGCTGTTATTGGAAATCAGACAGGTTTGGAAACCGATCCCTTTTAATCTGGTAAATAGCTCGATTGCTCTTGGTGTTGCATCCGCACCATGTTCCACCAGGGTATTATCAATATCAAATAGAATTCCACGGTAGCCTTCTTTATATAATTTTTCATAATCAATATCATATGATGATTTCGCTAATCTCTTAGGATAAAATCTACGCAGCATATTGAATCTCCTACTCTGATATATCATTTATATATTGTATGTTTATTATTGTTTACTGATAGTCATATCCTAATCCATGATAATTATAACAAGTGGAAGAATATAGTACAAGAACATTATTTCAATTTAACTGCATCGCTTTTGTACTCCAAAATCTCGGTACTGATAGCAGTATTCTTGCATTAAGTCCTTAGCTTATATATCATTATTTTCTGCTTATTATTCTGATCAATCTCTCATTCACCACCTGTGAGTTTTTATCCACCATAGGGAAGCTCATCACCTTATAATTCCACACAGCCCGGCCAATTCCGTATTCAATCAACAGATCGCAGAGATCCTCATGCCATCGAAGATTATCTTCCAAAGGTGCATGATCAATGACACCATACTCACCACAGTAAAGATTAACTTTACGCTCCTTGATAAAATCAAGGGCAGGCTGCAAGTAATTCCTGATATACTCCTTATCCATAAAAGGATTGAATTCATAACTATGCTTAAAAATGTCTGAAAGTCTTAGATATTTCTGATAATCCTCTTCGGTAGACGGATAATGTACCGTAAAGTCCAGTTCCTGCATGGGCTTCTCCCAACTTGCTTTCTGATGGGTGAAGATATGAGGTTCATAGAAATGGAAATTATAGACTAACCTGTCATCCTCAATCAGTCCTAGCTCTTTCAGAGCAAACACACTATTATAGTTATTACCTCCGATGATGATTACTCGGTTTTTATCAATTTCTCGTATCTTCTGTACAGCTTTTTTACTCAACTGATTCCAGCCTTCCGAATTGGGTTCAACAATTTCGTTCAGCAATTCAAATACAACATTATCTCCATAGTTCCTGTACCTTCCGGCGAATGCCTGCCAGAGGGATAAGAAGCGGTTCTGTAGTTCTTCGTCTTCAAATAGACGGTTCGTACCTAAGGTATGGAATGCATAACCAGCTGTTCTATGAAGGTCCAGAATAATGTTCAGGTTATTTTCTTCACACCAGTGGATGCAATTATCGATATAAACAAAGCCTTCTTCCTTATATTGCATGGGATTATGATCATCTTCTAACACCATATAATCGATGGGTAATCTGACATGATCCATGCCCCAGGATGCAATCTGTTTTATATCAGCCTCAGTAATAAAGCTATCAAAATGTTCCTTCTTAGCTTCACGAAACTGTGAAATCCAACCGCCCAAATTAACACCTGCCTGAAACCCTTTCATTAGATCCTTCATTTTTACCTCCATTCAATCACTTCGTGGCGGTTATCATTAAAATAACCCCAGTATGTTTCCTAACTATCAGCAAATGCAACTATCATGTGAACTAGTAATTCATTAACTGATCTATCAAGAATAATATAGGGGTTTCATAACTTTTACAATGGTGTGAATATTATTCACAATGCATTATCTTATAAGTATATACAATCCTGTTTACTTCGGTACTTCAGAAGTGCAGCTCGGGCACTTCGTGGCATTGAGGTTAATATCGGTGAGGCAGTAAGGACATTTCTTAGTAGATGGCGCTGCTGCCGGTTCCGGTTTCTTTAATTTATTAATCCATTTTACCAGTAGAAATACTACAAAGGCCATAATGATGAAATTAATTACTCCTGAAATAAACAACCCGTAATTGACGGTTGCTGTTTTTTCCTGGGCTTCTGCAAGAGTTTTGTATTGATTACCGTCCAGTGCAATAAACCAGTTCGCAAAATCAATGTTTTTCGTGAATAAACTTAAGATGGGCATAATGATATCATTTACTAGGGAATTTACAATACTACTAAAAGCTCCACCTATAATGATACCTACAGCCAAGTCAATCATGTTGCCTCGTAAGGCGAATTTCTTAAATTCTTTTAACATACTTTCTCCTCCTATAATATGGAATATAATGTCTTTCATATAATTTTGGGCTTTATTGTCCTTCCCAATATCACTCATTACTATTCATAAATGTAATCTATTCATCCTTCAATTCAAAGGTTTGTACCTCTCCACTCATATCAATTGTAATTTTAATAATATCATCTTGATCCAAGACATCATTACCACCTGCATTGTTTAATTGAAACGACAATTCATCAGGAGGTCCATCGGTATAATCCGAATGTAAAACTGTCTTTGATAATATTGATTCATATACAGAAATAACCATTTCTTAATCTAGTATAAACCTGAAGCACTGAAAAGACAAATTACTATTCTGGTGTTTTCCATCGAATAACCTCGATAAAGGTGTTTTCTGTTTACTATAGCTTTTTATATAGATACAGCAACAGATCATCATCAACAAATATATTGGTTCCTGGGTTAACCAACTGATTGTTATACATTAGGCCTTTCCCATCCAGTATGTATCCATTCTTGGTATAGAGTCTCTGGGCACTGCCATAATCACGGTAGAGTCCGACACCTAGGCCGATATACTCGTAATTTTGCTCCTTCGCATTCTTCTCACAGGTATCGATCAGTTGTTTCCCAATACCGATCTTACGGTTTCCGGGAACAACATATAAATCATTGATTTCCGGTATATTATTCTCCTGAAAATGTTCATATTGCGACCGGAATATAATATTTACATAGCCTGCAGCCACATCGTCGACATAAGCAACAAAAGTTATTCTGTCCTCACTGACATTTTCCTGATAGCATCGGTGAATATACTCTTTAAAATAGGAACTTCTCTCAATCATATGTGGTTCTTTCAATACTTCTAATATCTTCTGGATATCCTCAAACTCCATAACTTTAATAAATATTTTATCTTCCATTATTCAATCTGCTCCCCCTGAATTTTTAATGTTGTGCCTCTAAAATCCGGTTTACAAAAAGCTTTCGGTTGGAGTGAACCTCTTCCTTATCTCCAATATAATGATTCATCCGCACAATTTTACCAATATTTTACCACAATTTTACTGTAGATAGCAATGCAATTTTGCAGTGTAATTTGGCAATGCAATATTTGCAGTTCTCATAATACTCATCAAAAACAAATAACATTCTAAAGCAATAAAAAAGTGGTACATTCAAAAATTAGTTTTTTGAATGTACCACTGAAATCATTACATTATCTTACTTTAAATAGCCAATGGCAGACTCTCTTTTCCTGACAACCTCAGTCATCTGTTATCTGTTTCTGATACACTGCGCAATCATAACGGCTACCGTTACGTCTGATCCCCACATGGTATTCAATCTTAAGAAACTGCATCCCTGCCTTTTGCATCACCTTACCGGAGGCAGTGTTTAACACATCATGTTTGGCTTGAATTAACTGATATCCAACCTCATAGAATAGATAATGCATAATCGTACGAAGTGCTTCCGTCATAATTCCCCTGTTCCAATAGAGTTTTCCGATACAATATCCTACCTCGCAAGATCCCACAGAGTCATTGGCTATCTCTACACTGATGGATCCAATTGGGATATTCTTACTCTTAAGTTCAATCACCCATACATAGCAATTTTCATTTTCGTAATTATTGACCCAGTTCAGAATACGTTTCTGTGATTCATCTACCGATTTGTGTGGTCCCCAGGATAGATATTTGCATACGAATGGATCTCCTGCCCAGTTATGGAACATATACTCAGCATCCTCTACCCGAAACCTTCGAAGGATTAATCTCGACGTCTCAATACTCTGTGTTCCTTTATGATTTATACTCATATCAATCTCCGTGCTGTAGCGAAAGCTTCTCAAAAAATGCTTATACACGGACAATCTCAGATATGCAGGAAATCTGAAATATTAATTACTTACGCAGTTCTATTCCCTTAGCTGCAAGTACACCAAGTAAACCGTCAACCATAGTCTGGATTTCCTGTCCTTCTAAGGTTCTTTCCTTGGAGCTGAATTCAAAACGGACGGTGACACTCTTCTTGCCGGGCAGTAGCTTCTCATCCTCGAAGATGTCTACGAGATAGAAGTTCTGCAGGTAGTCACATTTGTATTCCTTCACACAGGATTCAATGCTTTCATAACGCAGCTCCTTATCCGTCAGAAGGCTTAGGTCAATTGTGACACCCGGATACTTGGAGATTTCCGCATAACGCAATGTCTCAGCAGAAACCTTCTCCATATTCCAGGTATCAATCTCAGCAAATGCTACATTCAGCTTCTTATCAATCTTATTCTTAATCTTTGGATTGATTACGGAGAAATATCCGATCTGGGTACCCTCCAGATTAATTGCTGCGCTATTAATCGGATGAACATAATTGTACTTTGCCAGTTCTTCCTTTACTGCAAAGGTAGGCGCAATGTTCTTGACTGAGAGAAGTATCTGCTCAACGATCTCCTTGCATTTAAAATAAATTTCTTTCTCACTGAGCTTCTTGCTGGCAATTACGATACCAAGTCTCTTGCGTTCATCGCATAAGCCATCTTCACGTAAGCCATTAGCAACTCGACCGATCTCGTACATTCCCATCTCCGGATAATTATCTACATTCCTTGAGACAAAGCCAAGCAAGCTCGGTATAATTGATGCTCTGATTGTATCATTTTCCGCAGTGATGGAGTTAATGATACGGATGTTGGGTTCAGTAACGATGCCTAATTCCTTATTGGTTTTGCTCTCATACCAGAGATAACTGTGTACCTCGTTCATTGCATAACGCTCAGTCAACAGCTGTTTCATTCTAAATTCGTTGCTTCTCTCCACACTATGACGAACCGGTGTTAAGTAACTCTTGGTGGAGCGGAACTCAAAGTTATCATATCCATAGATTCTTGTGATCTCTTCGATGATATCCGCCTTCATCGTAACATCCTTGGTCGCTCTCCAGGAAGGCACCACAAGGCTGAAGTCATCTCCTTTACGGGTCACACCGAAGCCAAGTCCAAGGAGAGTCTCTTCAATCCGATCAGAGGAAATGTCAATGCCGGTATATTTATCTACGTAAGCTTTATCAAAGTCTATCCGAATGGTATCATAATGCTTTACATAACAATCGGTCAGGGATGAGGTTACCTTTACTCCGGGATCAATATCCGTGAGCAGCTTTAAGAAACGTTCTATTGCCGGAATGGTAAGCTCCGGATCGAGAGTCTTCTCGTATCTTGCGCTGGCATCAGTACGAAGCCCTAGGCGAGTTGCAGATTTACGTACGGATACGCTGTCGAAGTTAGCTGACTCAAGCAATACGGAATCCGTTTCCTCGGTAATCTCAGAAAGCTCACCACCCATGATACCCGCAATTGCTACCGGTTCCTTCTCATCACAAATCAGTAAGGTCTCGGTATCTACCTTTCTGTCGCTGCCATCCAGTGTCTTGAAGTTCACAACCTCCGGATAGGTCTTTACTCTGATTCCCGATACCTTGCCATTGTCAAATGCATGCATCGGCTGCCCAAGCTCAATCATCAGATAGTTCGTTAAATCGGCTAACAGATTAATCGGTCTCATTCCGCAGTAGCTAAGACGGATTTTCATGTTAATCGGAGATTTCTTAGCTCTAATATTTGATATGGTAATACAGCTGTAACGATAGCATTTCTCTGCATCCTCCACCTTCACGTCAATATGAGCCAAATCCTTATAAATGCTTGTATTAACTACATCCAGAGGCTTTAAAGCTCTTCCTGTCAGTACAGAAATCTCTCTTGCAATTCCATAATGTCCCCAGAGATCAGGACGATTGGTCAGGGATTTATTATCAACTTCAAATATGGTGTCCTCAAGCTGCATAAATGTCTTGATATCAGTTCCTAAAGGGTGTGTATCATCTAATATCATCAATCCGGAATGGTCCTCACTAATCCCTAGTTCCTTCTCAGAGCAACACATACCATGACTGATTTCTCCAGCAATCTTAGCTTCCTTAATCTCTAAATCTCCAACCTGACCGCCAAGCTTTGCAAAAGGAACAATCGCTCCTACAAATACATTGGGTGCACCACAGACACAGCCGACCACTTCCGTTCCGATGTCCACCTTAACCAGGTGTAGCTTCTTAGAATTCGGGTGGTCATTGATTTCAATGATCTTACCAACTACAACATTACTGATATTCTTGCCAAGCTCATGTATTTCCTCTACTTCAGCAGTAGATAATGTAAATCTTCCGATTAACTCTCTCAGGTTAATTCCGGACAGATCTGTAAATTCTGAAATCCAATTCATAGATATTAACATAGTGTCCTCCATCCTGCCGCTTAAGCGGCATCTATCTTAACTGGAGAAGAAATCAAAATAAAATTCCTATGGGTTTCATTTTAATTTCTTCCTAAATGCAGTTTTCGCTGCACTTTCCTCCTTTTACTAAACCGTAAACTGCTTCAGCTGCTTCAGATTACCACTGTTGAATAAACGGATGTCCTTAATGTTATACTTCATCATAGCAAGTCTGGTAAGCCCTAGTCCGAAAGCAAAGCCAGTGTATCTCTCAGGATCAATGCCACCAAGACTAAGAACATTTGGATGAATCATACCGCAGGGTAACAATTCCAGCCATCCGGAATGTTTGCAGGTAGGACAGCCAACACCGCCACAGATTGCACAGTTGATATCAAGCTCGAAGCCCGGCTCCACGAAAGGGAAGAAACCCGGTCGTAAGCGAACCTTTACATCTCTTTCAAATACCTCGGAAAGTAAAACCTTCATGAAGTAGATTAAGTTTGATATGGAGATATCATCTCCGATCATCATACCCTCCAGCTGGAAGAAGGTATTCTCATGACATGCATCAATATTCTCATTACGGAAGCATCTTCCCGGGAACAAAACCTTAAGAGGCTCGCCGGGCTTCGGTGCTCCATACTTTCTCATAATCGTATTCTGGGCAGCAGAGGTGTGTGTTTTTAACAGCTGTCCATTTTCCAGATAAAAGGTATCTGTCATATCCCTTGCCGGATGGTTCTTCGGAATATTGACACCTTCAAAGTTGTTGAACTCTGTCTGTATCTCAAGACCATCTTCTATAATAAAGCCCATTGTCTTAAAGATGTCCTCGATCTGCCTCTGAACCATGGTAATCGGATGCATCGTTCCTACTTCTTTGTTGGAGGGGATAGAGAAATCAAAACGCTCTGCTTTCTCAATTTCCTTCAGATACTCTCTCTCTTCCATCGTCTTCTGATATTCAACAATAGCCTTTTCTATCTCGTCCTTTAGCAGATTCACCTGCATACCGACAGCCTTCTTCGCTTCCACGTCAAGATCTCGAAGGTCTTTTAGTACCTCGGTAACAAGTCCTTTCTTACCAAGGAAAGCTACTCTGATGCGCTCTAGATCATCTTTCAGGTTCACACTATTCAGTTCTTCTTGGAACTGCGTTTTAATCTTCTCTAAATTTTCAAACATATCCTTGCCTCCTATACTTAATCACATTCTTAAGCTCCGAGCGCATTCCCATTGATATTACATACTTGTTTAAGCGAATAAACATGTTTGTTCACATATGATTTGCGCAAAAAAAGCTTCCGCCCCAAAGGGACGAAAGCATCGTGGTACCACCCAGATTCAAGCCTTACTTAAAAGACTCCTCAACAGTCATAACGGAACTGAACCGGCCATTCTTTTATGATAATCATATCTTAAGGGCAACTCCGGTGCCGAACTTCGATATATATCTGGACCCTGAACCTACTCTCAGCCGGTGGCAAGTTCTCTCTGGCGGGAAAATATACACTACTACATTCACCTTCATAGTTGTTATCATTTTCTCATATTTTAATCGTCAATTCCGCTATTGTCAAGGTTTATTTGAGCATAAGCTTTCATAATACCTTTTATAGTGAATGGTAAAACTGTTATAGGCCGATGCTCTTGCAATCGTAAAGATTTCACCCGGTTTGACATTCGCATATCGGCTATTCATGGTAACACTTTAGCAGATTTTGTAATCTTAATAAAATCTTCATAATTTCTTAACTATTTCTTTTACTTTCCCTTTGTTCGGTTTTATGCTAAACTGTGTGGGTTGTGTTTAAACAAAAGCCAAATAGATATTTATCTATAATCTGAGGAGAAAATCTATGAATACGAAAATCATATTCTTTGATATCGACGGAACCATGTTAAGCCACCGGACCTTTCAGGTTTCTGAAAGTACGATATCAGCCATTCATAAAGCAAGAGAGAATGGCCATCTGTTATTTGTTAATTCCGGAAGAACCTATGCAGAAATTGATGATAGGGTGAAAGGGATCGGCTTTGACGGCTATGTCTGTGGCTGTGGAACATATATCAATTATCAAGGCGAGGCCCTTTTAAAGGCTACCCTCTCCTCCGAAACCTGCCAAGAGATAGTGGAAAGCCTGGGTAAATACAAACTTGAGGCTGTATTAGAAGGTACTAATACAATTTATTTTGATTATTCTTCTGAGTTTGATATCCTGGTAAGATTACGCGAAGGATTTATTAACTATTACCAATTTAATGTGAAGAATTGGGATTCTCCTGATCTTTCCTTTGATAAATTCTGTATCTGGTGTGATCCTAAGGAAAATTACCGTAAATTCCTAGCTAAGTGGCAGGAGAAATTTGATTATATCGATCGGGAAGGGATGATAGAAATCGTACCTAAAGGTTATTCGAAAGCATCGGGTATCGAGTTCTTAATCAATCATCTGAATATTTCTCATGAGAATACCTATGCCCTTGGAGATGGAGCCAATGATCTTCCTATGCTTCATTATGTAAAACACAGCATCGGAATGGGTAACTCCGACAGTTGTGTTACTGATATTGTCTCCTTCCTGACCAAGGATGTAGATGAGGATGGCGTGGAACATGCATTAAGGCATTTTCAAATAATATAGCATATTCTTCTGGCATGTAGTTTGCTTGCAATACATTCAGATATATGATAGAATAAGCACGGTGTGAACAAAGAACGAAACTACAAAAGGAGTGTTGTCCATGCAGAATTACGATGTTATCATCATAGGAGCCGGCCCTTCCGGTATTTTTTGTGCTTATGAATTGATCAAGGAAAATAAAGACCTTAAGATACTTATGGTTGAGAAGGGCAGACCGATTGAAAAGAGATTGTGCCCAAAGAGAACCACCAAGCAGTGTATCGGCTGCCAGCCCTGTTCTATAACTACCGGATTTGCAGGAGCCGGAGCATTCTCCGATGGAAAGCTCTCCTTATCTCCTGATGTCGGAGGTAATCTCCCCGATATCTTAGGCTACGACAAGGCAATGGAACTGATTAAGGAATCGGATGATATTTATCTAAAATTCGGAGCTGATACGAATGTATATGGCGTGGATAAAGAAGCTGAAATCCGTGAGATCAGAAGACGTGCGATTAATGCTAACTTAAAATTGATTGAATGTCCGATCCGCCATCTAGGCACGGAAGAAGGATACAAAATATATACACGTCTGCAGGAACATCTGTTAGCCTCCGGTGTTAATATGATGTTTAACACCATGGTAAAGGATATCATTATAGAAGATAAGAAATCGAAGGGAATTATCACTTCCAAGGGTGATACCTTCTATGCGGATGAAATTGTATCAGCAATCGGACGTGAAGGTTCTGATTGGTTTAGTACAATCTGCAAAGAACATGGAATAGAGACTAAGGTCGGTACCGTAGATATCGGTGTACGTGTTGAAGTTCGTGATGAGGTTATGGAATTCCTGAATAAGAACCTGTACGAAGCGAAGCTTGTATATTACACACCTACTTTTGATGATAAGGTTCGTACCTTCTGTACCAATCCTTCCGGTGAAGTAGCAACCGAATATTATGATAATAATTTGGCCGTTGTAAATGGACATGCATATAAATCCAAGGAGTTCAAGACTCGTAATACGAATTTTGCAATCCTTGTATCCAAGAACTTTACAAAGCCCTTCAAAACCCCGATCGAATACGGTAAGCACATTTCCCAGTTGAGCAACATGCTTTGTGGTGGAAGAATTTTAGTTCAGACCTTTGGTGATTTCCAACGTGGAAGAAGAACCACGGAAGAACGTCTGTGCAGAAACAATCTGATCCCTACCTTAAAGGATGCCGTACCCGGTGATTTATCCCTGGTATTTCCTCACAGAATCATGGTAGATATCAAGGAAATGATCCTTGCTCTCGATAAGGTTACACCAGGTATCGCAAGTGATGAAACACTGCTTTATGGTGTTGAGGTTAAATTCTACTCCAATAAAGTTGTTGTTAATACTGATTTTGAAACCAGCGTTGAAGGTCTTCGTGCAATAGGGGATGGTGCAGCCGTAACCCGTGGTTTACAGCAGGCTTCCGCTAACGGTATCAGTGTGGCAAGAAGCATTTTGGCTAAAATGACAAAATAAGGATAAAAACAGTCCCTGTGATAAACTATTTCATAGTTAATCGCAGGGACATTTTCTAATATCTGAGTCTTATTACAGCTTTGCTCTGTTCTTATTTAATAAGAAGCAGCCTTAACATAGATAATATGTTATATTAAAAGAATTTGTAATATTTTCTTGTCTCTCTGGTAAATCCATAATCAATGACTACAGGTCTTTCACGAATGATACCCCAGCTGGTTTTACGATATAAGTCGTTTGGTAATAATTCATATTTGTCTGCTGCACTGTGAAAGAGCTTCGTTCTGAAAAATTCGCGAGCACCACTCACATGATAATATCTCCACACATCCGACATGCTCCTGATCGCTTCTGCTTTTTCCATAACAAGATAAGTATAATCATCAGAAACAGCTATGATACCGGCAAACAATTCGGAACGGCTGTGATTATATATCTGATTTTCAGCCTTATTCTGGGCGATTCCCTTATAGTTTCTGGCTTTTTTCACTACATATCCGTTGCCCAAATCATAAACGTTCCTTCCGGAGCCCGAGCCAATCAAAGGATAATAATTCCTGTTAAGATCATGACTAATGTTATCAAAATCAACCAACATTGTTTTCTCCGTTAAAATGTATTACATTATCATAATATTAATCAGATTGTAATTGGTTAACGAGAAAACAAGCATTAGGTCGAAATTTGTATTGTGGGGCAACTATAAAAAAATACTATCCGATAAACATTGCATCTCCAAAGCTGAAAAAGCGGTATCGTTCCTTCACAGCCTCTTGATAAGCCGCCATGATATGATCCCGTCCTGCTAATGCTGAAACCAACATCATAAGAGTTGATTCCGGCAGATGGAAATTCGTGATGAGTGCATCCAGAACCTTGAATTGATATCCCGGGTAGATAAAGATGGACGTATCTCCGCTTCCCTCTTTTACAATACCTTTGTCGTCAGAGGCGGATTCAATTGTTCTACAGCTGGTAGTTCCTACACAAATAACTCTACCGCCATTTTTCTTAGTGTCATTGATAAGTTTAGCTGCTTCTTCTGTTACCTGATAAAATTCAGAATGCATATGGTGTTCGAGAACATTTTCCACTTTCACCGGCCGAAAGGTTCCAAGACCTACGTGCAAGGTTACATTGGCAATCGTTATCCCCATTGCTTCAATCTGTGACAGCAGTTCCTTTGTGAAGTGAAGTCCTGCTGTAGGTGCAGCAGCAGAGCCTTCGTATTTTGCATATACTGTCTGATAACGGTTCTTATCGGTTAACTGATGGGTTATATAGGGTGGCAACGGCATCTCACCAAGCTGATCCAGAATTTCTTCAAAGATACCCTGATAAGTAAACTTGACTAGTCGATTACCTTCTTCCATCATGTCGATTATCTCTCCGGTCAAAAGGCCTTTACCAAAGCTGATCTTCGTGCCCGGACGTGCTTTCTTTCCTGGCTTCACAAGGGTTTCCCAAATATCATTGTCTCTGCGTTTTAAGAGTAATAGCTCGATTTTAGCTCCGTGAGCTTCATCGCCTTCAGTCTTGACAATCTGCTCATGAACCTTCTCCCCGATTAGTCTGGCAGGAATAACCTTCGTATTATTAACGACAAGGCAGTCTCCCTGTCTTAACAAGTCCGTGATCTGTCTGAATATTCTATGTTGTATTGCACCGGTCTCTTTGTCAAGAACCAGTAATCTGGAACGGTCTCGATTCTCCAGTGGATCCTGCGCAATCAGCTCTTCCGGTAAATCATAATAAAAATCCTGTGTCTTCAATGGAATCCTCCAAAATGTGATGATTAGTTACTTCGTAATTAAAATTTTCCTATGCAAATCTATTCTGTTCTTTATCATACAAACCTATTATTGAAATACGACAATGATTATACTTCCTTTTCTTAAAAAAAGCTATCCCTTCTTTATCAGAATTTTAACATTGGAGGATTTCCCAATCTGAATAAGCACTATTAAGCTCCTTATCCACCAGTTCTTTCTCTTCAAATAACTTCTTCAGCTGGTATACATCTGTACTATTTTGATCCATCAATTCCTCGAGCAGCTTTCTCTTGGCTTCCATTTCTTCGATAGCCTTTTCGATAATCTCCAGCTTACGTGAGGGTTTATTCTCCTGTCTTTCTTGATGACGGTATACCTGCTGGTTATTTGTTGCTTTCAGGCGACCACCCTCTTGACTTGACATCCTGATAGACCGTTCCTTTGCTTTCCAATATTCCTCCTGATAATAAGCATAATCACCATTGTATTGTATAGCAGTTGCAGACTCTATGGCGATCATCTTATCAGCTAGTTTATTAATGAAGTATCGGTCATGAGACACAAAGAGAATAGTACCCTCAAATTCTGTTAGGGTTTCCTCCAGTACTTCTCTGGAATCAATGTCAAGGTGGTTCGTCGGTTCGTCTAGGATAAGTAGATTCACACCGGTAAAGGTCAAGGAGCATAGCTTCAGCCTGCTCTTCTCCCCGCCGGACAGGAACTCAATTTTTTTATTCACATCCTCTTCAACAAATAATACTTTAGCCAGTTGCGATCTTGCTGCCCCGTAAGTGATGTTGTGCAGTCTTGTAAAATACTCCAGTACCGTCTGCTCCTCATCCTGATACTCCACCTGCTGTGGCAGGTAGCCGATGGTAACCTGAGAGCCGAGTCTTATAGTACCCCTATCTGGTTCAATTTCCCCTAAAATCATCTTGAGTAGTGTGGTTTTGCCACTACCATTTTCGCCGATGATACAAGCCGTATCTTGATAGAAGATACTTAAATTTACGTCCTGAAGTAAGGTTCTCTCATTGAAGCTCTTTCCTAAATCCGTAGTTTCAAGGACAATTTTGCCTGATCTTCCCATAGCAGTCTGATTGAGTCGGATTTTTCGATTTTCAAATACCGGGCGCTTGAGAGTTTCAATTCTTTCCAAACGTTTCTCCAGTTCCTTCGCTCGCTTGAACATCTTCTCGCTATCACGCATAACGCCCCAGATCCGATACCGCTTGATCTGTTCCTCCATCCGATCAATCTTCTTCTGTTGGGTCTGATAATGCTTCATAGCAATTAGGAAGCGTCGCTCCTTCTCCACAACATAATAGCTGTAGCTACCCAGATAGGTTTCTGCATGATCAAATTCCAGCTCAACAATCTTGGTAACCACGCTGTCCAAAAAGTACCGGTCATGGGATACAATCAGGGCTGCACCCTTATAATCCTTTAAGAAATTCTCCAGCCACTCAATCGTGATCAGATCCAAATGGTTCGTAGGCTCATCGAGAAGAAGGATATCCGGTTCTTCGAGTAGAATTTTCGCCAGGATGACTCTTGTTTTTTCTCCTCCGCTTAAGTTTTCAAAATGCATATGCTTAAGATGATCCGTAATCTGAAGTCCTTCCGTAATCTTATTCATCTTGGTTTCAATCTCATATCCACCGCCATGCTCATACCTTTCCAGCAGCTTGCTGTAGTTTGCTACTGCTTTATCCAGGTACTCTCCTTGAAGATGCCCCATCTCATGCTCCAGACCATCCATCAGTACCCTGATGGCCGAAATATCCTCAAAGGCCATTCGGATAACATCCATAGTTTTGGTACCCTCCGCGTATATGGGTATCTGATTCAAATACCCCACCTTAATATCTTTGCGGAAACTTACCGCGCCACCCTGATAATCCTCCACTCCCATGAGTATCTTCATGATGGTGGTCTTACCACTTCCATTCTGACCGATCAGACCTATTCTTTCTCCTGTCTGTATTTCAAAGGATATATCCTGAAATATCTTGTTTGCACCAAAGTACTTTGTCAGATTATTAATATTTAATTCTATCATAATTGTCTCCTTTTGCTGCAAGGCAGCTCCTATATTATTTCAATTTACTGATTAGCTTTCATACTTGAGAATTTCGCTATATCAATTTTTCATCATCTTCATGAATACATTTTTGCATTAAAAAAACCCCAAGACCAATAAGTCTTGGGGTTCAACGTATCATATTAAAACTCATGATTACTTATGAATTCTCCAACTTGCTTATCTGGTTAATTTTGGAACTATTAAAAAAGAGCGCACTACTCCCGTTAACCGGTAAAATTGCGATCATAATAGATTCAAACTTGATCCATCTAAGCGAGGTGTTCATACAGTAACCTTCCTTTCTGATTATCTTTCATTAATATATGCTAAAAAATGTAATACGTCAAGAGTATTTTCAAAAAAATCCCGCCTCCATAAATGGCTGCGGGATTTTCAACTACTATCAAGCGTATCCTCAATTATTCAAAGTAAACTGTCTTTCCTGTCTTCGCAGATTCATAGATTGCTTCCAGAACTCTAGTAACTACAATCGCCTGCTCCGGTTTCACTACCAGTTCTTTTCCGTTCACGATTGCATTATAGAAAATCTTCTGCTCCACATCGGGGGCTTCTTCTGCGCTTCCTGCAAAGAAAGCTACTCCGCCGCTTCTCAAATCAGGTTTTTCTATGGTTTGCTTATTATATTTCACACTGTTAATACGCAGACCATCCTTCATATCAGCTCCGGCTTTCGTTCCACATAAGCTTGTCTTAGCTTCGTCTACCTCTAAGGTATTTAAAGCCCAGGAAGCCTCAAGATGGATGGACGCACCGTTCTTCATCTTAATAAAGCCTATTGCAGAATCCTCTACAGTAAATCCTGCTGGATCCCAATCACCGAAGGCATTACCCTGATCGGTCTGATCCGCTAACTTACGATATACAGAACCCGTTACAGATTCTGGCTCATAGTTATCCATCATCCAAAGAGTTAAGTCTAAAGCGTGGGTTCCGATATCGATTAATGGACCTCCACCCTGCTCCTCTTCATTCAGGAATACACCCCAGGTAGGTACTGCACGTCTTCTGACAGCGTGTGCTCTTGCATAATAAATATCACCAAGATCACCATTCTCACAAGCAGTCTTTAAATAAGTTGAATCCTGGCGGTATCTATTCTGGTATGCGATGGTTAACAGCATTCCGGTTTCCTTCGCAGTCTCTAACATAAGTTTCGCATCTGCATAGGATTTTGCCATTGGCTTCTCACACATAACATGTTTGCCCGCCTTCATTGCTGCGATTGATATTTCTGCATGAGACTTATTCGGAGTAAGAACATAGACAGCTGCTAAGTCTTCCTTTACCAGCTCTTTGTAATCCGTATATACTCTTGCATCTTCTGTACCATAGGTTTTCTTTGCTTCTTCCGCTTTTGCTCTGTCAATATCACAAAAAGCTACAATTTCATAATTTCCGTTCTTCTTAATTGCGGGTAAATGCTTGTTATTTGCAATTCCGCCGCAGCCTACAATGCCAACTTTTAATTTCTCCATAATTACCTCCATAAACCTATTTCCTTCGTCTTTGCTTTATAAACCTAATTCCCTAAGATACACCCTACTGATACGGGCATCTTCTAATGCGGTATAAGTGGTATGACTATCCTGTTCTACTATAAGCCACTCACTGCCGATCTGACCGGCTTCCTTCACTATGGAAGGAATATCCTGAATGCCATGACCAACTGCTCTGAATTCAAAAGGCTCTGCACCGTTGTAATCCTTCAGATGTACAATCGGGCATCTACCCTGATATTTTCTAAGATATCCTACCGGATCCACTCCTGCATATTTCACCCAACAGGTATCCAGTTCCATCTTAAGTTCATCTTCCGGTAACATGCGATAGATATAATCGAGTACATATTCGCCTTCTTCTGTCTTTAAGAACTCAAAATCATGGTTATGGTACAGCAAGGTCAAGCCTGCCTGCTTGCATGCTTTCGCTATTACCGGCAGATCTTCCATGAATTTCTTAAAATTCTCTGTTCCATAGCGGTCTTCTTCCAGCAGGTAGGGAATTACCACATATTGACATCCAATTGTAACATAGTTATTAATTGTACCCTGTAAATCAGCTGCAAATGCCTGATAAGGTACATGCGCTGAAATAGGTACTAACCCGATTTCATGTAAAATATCTTTGATCTGTTCCGGTGTATAATCATATAATCCTGCCAACTCCACACCGTCATAACCCATTGCTTTCACATCCTGCATTGCTTTTACAAAATTATTGCTTGCATCTTCACGAATAGAATATACCTGTAGTGCTATCGGTAATGTCTTCATAATTCCACCAAACCTTTCTATGATTGATAGAGGCATCTTATTCAAAACTAACTGCTTCATGTTTTTCCGCTGATTCGAAAATGGCTTCCATCAGCTTCATCACGCGCATAACCTCAGGTAATTTTACTTTTGGTTCTTCTTCCTTCTGAATCACTTTAATAACATTTCTATAAAAATCCCTTACATCACTCTTAACGATAGGAAGCTCATCCGTTATGATCGTATCCTCTCTTCGTGGAGCCATGGTCTTGGTAAGTCCTGCTGCCGTACGAACTGGTACTACATCCTTCTCATTAACTCCGGAGGCTTTGACAATACGGCCATTTAACTGCCAGTCTTCAATAATTGCGGTTCCATTCTGTCCGATCATATACCATCTGGGCAGGGAGATAAAATTACTGGTTCCAACTTCAACAAGAACCTCAATTCCGTTTTCAAAACACAGATGTGCTGTAAAGCCATCGTCTACAAGCGTATTTGTGATATTAGTAACCGTTGCATATACTTTCTTGAGCTTCGTATCACCAAGCATAAGTAAAATCTGGTCAAATAAATGAACACCCCAGTCTAAAACCATGCCACCGCCATGTTCTTTCTCCTGACGCCAGTCTCCCGGGATCCCTCTGGAACCGTGCACTCGAGATTCAATTCGGTGGATTTCACCTAAGAGCTGATTATCATAAATCTCCTTCATCGTCAGGAAATCTTCATCCCAACGACGGTTCTGATGTACGGTGAAAAGCTTTCCTGTCTCCAAGGAAGCATCAATCATTTCTTGTAAGTCTGTGGAGTTCATGGTGACCGGTTTTTCACTGATTACATGCTTTCCGGCTTTCATAGCCTGGATAGCTATGGTTTTATGCAAATCATTCGGGGTAGCAATCAACACCAGATCAATCCGTTCATCTGCAAGAAGCTCCTCCAGACTGCTATAAGTATGCACTTGATTCTCCCTGGCAAAGGTTACTCTTGCATCATCAATATCAAAAACACCTGCTAATTTGATTCCATCGATGGTATTTAAGGATTCCCTATGCCAGTTACCCATTCCTCCTAGACCTACGATACCAATCATGATATTTGTCTGTTCCATATTTTCATCCTATCCTTTGCATATTACTGTTATAGTAAATAATTAAGCCCAGAACATGGTTCCTCTATCTTCATAGATAAGGACATTCTTCAGGAAATTAACTGCTTTTAATAAACCCTCTCTACCAGACATCAGACTGTCTTCATGCTCAATACTGAGTACATAGTCATAGCCTGCCATTCTCAGCTCAGATATAATTGCCTTCCAGAACTCATCGCCATGGCCATAGCCCACTGTACGGAAAATCCAGGAACGACTTGCTTCGTTGCCGTAATGTCCTGTATCAAGAACACCATTCACTGCTGTGTTATACTGATCCATCTTCGTATCCTTTGCATGAAAATGGAAGATAGCGCCTTCTTTACCAAGTTCTCTAATACTTGCACAAGGATCCATACCCTGCCAGATTAAGTGGCTGGGATCAAAGTTTGCTCCGATTTCCGGTCCGACAGCCCTGCGAAGTTTTAGTAATGTACTGGTATTGTAAACACAGAAGCCTGGATGCATTTCTAGTGCGATCTTACGGATTCCGTGTTCTCTTGCAAATGCTACTTTCTTTTTCCAATATGGAATTAATACTTCATTCCACTGATATTCCAGTGTTTGTGCGAATTCACTTGGCCAAGAACAGGTCACCCAGTTCGGAGTCTTGTCCTCAGGGGTTCCACCGGGACAACCTGAGAAGGTACATACGACCTCAACACCTAACTTCTCAGCGAGAAGGATTGCCTTAGTAAGATCCTCGTCATAGGAAGCAGCTGTTTCCTTCACAGGATGAACCATATTTCCATGGGCACTCAGTGCACTAATTTCAAGGTTATACTTTTTGATTGTATCCTTGAATTTCTCTAATTCCTTCTCATCATTTAATAATACATCAGGATTGCAATGTGCTGTTCCGGGAAAACCGCCACAGCCGATCTCCACCATCTTAACTCCATTCTTCGATAAGAATTCACAAGCCTTCTCAAGATTCATATCACCCAATACTACTGTAAATGTTCCTAACTTCATATTTTCCTCCATTCCGCTGCTTAAGCAGCACATAAACTGTTACGCAGCATATAATGCTGTAAATCAGCACATAACGCTGCTACGCAGCACTTAACGCTGTTAATCAGCACATAACGCTGCTACGCAGCACTTAACGCTGTTAATCAGCACAAACTTGTTTATTTAATAATATCATATATTGATGCATTAAAAAATGCTATGAAAATCTTGCTGATTACACATACTATCTTGCTATTTCAATTCAAAAAATTAGAATTTATAATTCCCAAACATGAGATGGTGCATAGCCATAATATTTACGGAAAAGGCGCCCGAAATTGTTATAATCCTGAAAACCGACAGAAGTTGCTACTTCGGATATTGTCATTTCTCTCAGTTCAAGAAGACGGTGGGAATTTTTCAGACGTACTTCATTGATATAATTCAACGGACTTGTTCCTATGCTTTCCTTAAACAGATGACAAAAGCGATATTCGCTCAAGTGAATTAACTGTGCAAGCTGCGCAATGGAAATTGAGTCAGTGTAATTGTTGTGAATATACTGCAATACTGTATTCAACCTATTCAGATTCTGGGTACGTTTGATGTTATCCTTGTCCGAGAGATTCTCAACAACATAATTACGTAACAAATAGGTGATAAGCTCATATATTTTACCTTTCATCGCCAGTTTATATCCAAACTGTTTGTCCAGTTCCTCCTGATAGAGGGCATTCAACAGTTCTCTAATATACTCATCATCTGTGATTAATGATTGGAAAATAGCATTGAAATCCGCTACTTCCTTCGAGAAAGCATCAATCTTAAATATGATGACCAACGCATCAAAGTTCTTATATTGACTCATTCCTTCGTGTAATTCATTGCTGTTGACAATAAAAAGATTACCTTTATCCACATAAAGTGGTTTCTGATTACACTGGAATACTCCCTGGCCTTCTAATACATAATGAAGCTCGATATGCTCGTGCCAATGCGCAGGAAAATAAATACCGGGCCTGCGTATGTGATTTGTGAACATTTGCACCGGAAATTCCTCATCATTAATTATCTTCTTTTCATATAAGCTAAGGTCTCTCATACTACCCCCATGCTGTCTCCTCGAGGCAGCTCAAAATACCCAGAAATTAAAACCCCAAGATAAATCCCGTGGATACAGGCTATCTTGGGGTTCTATGCTCCATACGATATTAAAATAACAGGTCTGATTTCTTCTTTAACAATCTAGATCCATTTAAAATCAATAAAATACCCGCAACAGTACCGGCGATAATTGTAAGAATACCTAATACCAAATTCCATACACCTACTGATTTCATTGTATTATAAATCTTCTCCATCATACAGTACTACCTCCTTTACGCAGTTAGTTTTAGCTCTTTGTTTTTACACCGTATTGCTCATAATATGCATTAATTGCTTCATTTACTGTATCGTCAATTACAATTTTCCCTTTGTATGGCTGATTATACAGATGCTCTACAACTTCTTTCATTGTGACAATGGCTGTGGTTGCAATGTGGTAATTCTCTTCAATCTCAGATAAAGCACTCTTGCTGCCTTGTCCACGTTCCATCCGATCTACCGATACAACAAGTCCAAGAACCTCAACCTTACCCTGTGCAGCTAATATCGGCATTGTCTCTCCGATGGACGTTCCGGCTGTTGTTACATCTTCTATTATAATAACTTTATCACCGTCTGCAAGGGGTGACCCAAGTAATATTCCCGTATCACCATGATCTTTCACTTCTTTACGGTTAGAGCAGTATTTGATATCCTTCTGATAGAACTCACTGATTGCCATCGTCGTTGCTACGGTTAAGGGAATACCTTTATAAGCCGGTCCGAATAGGACATCGAATTCAATCCCATATTTATCGCTTATTGCTTTAGCATAATACTCACCTAACTTTTTGAGCTGAGTTCCTGTACGATAATAACCTGTGTTTACAAAAAACGGAGTCTTTCTTCCACTCTTCGTGGTAAAATCTCCAAACTTCAAAACTCCGCAGTCCACCATGAATTCTATAAATTCCTTCTTATACTGTTCCATGTCCATCTCCAATCTGACCATGCTTCTTACTTTTTCCATTGTATCACATATTCTGATAAATAATAGTACTTCCTATAAATTTTTGAAATTTTTGCTACTTTACACAACCAATAAGTTCCTTGATATCCTTCACACCATATTGTTTCATATATGTCTCAATTCCCTCCACAACCTGTGTGGTTGCCGTTGGATTGATAAAGTTTGCAGTTCCTACTGCTACCATGCTTGCACCTGCCATGATGAATTCCAGTGCATCCTCAGAGGTAGCGATGCCACCCATTCCGATGATCGGAAGCTTCACAGCATTAGCCACCTGATAAACCATACGGACAGCTATTGGTTTGATCGCCGGACCGGATAATCCACCGGTTTTATTAGCAAGCAGAAAGGTTCTTCGATGAATATCAATCTTCGTACCGGTCAGGGTATTGATTAACGACACAGCATCCGCTCCACCGGCTTCAGCTGCTTTTGCCATCATTGCTATATCAGTAACATTTGGACTTAGCTTCATAATAATCGGCTGCTTTGCACGTTTTTTAAGTTCATAGGTGATTTCCTCTATGCATTTTGGATCTTGACCAAATGCAATACCACCTTCCTTCACATTCGGGCAGGAGATATTGATTTCCAAAAGATCCACATCACAGTCCGCCAGACGTTCTACAACATCACAATATTCCTCCGTAGTTTTACCGACCACATTAACGATAATCTTCGTATTATATTTTCTCAAAAAAGGAATATCCCGATTGATGAACACATCTACACCTGGATTCTGGAGGCCGATGGCATTGAGCATACCACCATAAGTCTCTGCCACTCTCGGAGTGGGATTGCCAGGCCAAGGAATACTGGATACACCTTTGGTAGTTACTGCTCCAAGCATAGTCAAGTCCACATAATCGCTGTATTCCATGCCTGACCCGAAGGTTCCTGAAGCTGTGGTTACCGGATTTTTAAAGGTAATACCCGCTAAGGTTACACTTGTATTCATAGCTCCACCTCTTCTGCATAAAATACCGGACCGTCTTTGCAGATCCGTTTATTCTTCACATTACTATGATGATCGATTTCCTTCGTCGTGCATACACATCCAAGACACGTACCTACCCCGCAAGCCATGCGTTCTTCTAAGGAAAGCTGAGCTTTGATACCATGTTCTATCGCATATCCTTTCACACCCCGTAACATGGGTGTCGGACCACAGGCAAAGATAATATCAGCCTCAAGTTTATTCTCCTTGATTGCATCGATAACATTTCCCTTTGTACCTTTACTACCATCTTCTGTGGATATAAAAACCTTCGAAAAGGGTTCAAACTCTTCTTCTAAAAATGTGATATCACGGTAACCTAATACCACCTGCTTCTCACAGTTCAATTGTTTGGCAAGCTCCAATATCGGTGGGATACCAATCCCCCCGCCTATCAATAGAGCTTTCTTTCCTTCCAGAGTAAAGCCGTTACCTAAAGGTCCCATAGCTTCCACTTTGTCACCTGTTTTCAACCCAGCGAATTCCTTTGTTCCATTGCCTGCAATACGATAAACCAATCGTACTTTTCCCTGCTCTTTATCAATTTCACAGATACTGATAGGTCTTGGCAGTAACCTGCTTCCATCGTTACAATACAGGGACACAAACTGCCCCGGTAAAGCTGTCATAGTAATATCAGGAGCCTCCAACCACATACTGAAGATATCCTGGGCAATCATTCTATTCTCTATAACCACGGCTTCTTTCTTCAATGCTACTGACATACTAAATCTCCGTTCCTTTTAGCTTCTTTGCATATTCTATCCTAAACTTTCTTATAGGACAAGTTTTATTTCCTAAATAACAATATTTATTTATTTTAGTAATATCGAGATCTGTTACTGACTACATTCCTCATAACTACCCTTCTATTATTTTCACCTGAACCTTGCGAATTCTTGGACCATCGAACTCTATAAAATAAATACCCTGCCAGGTTCCAAGCAATAATCTTCCTTCACTAATGATAATTGTCTGTGAAAACCCCATCATACTAGCTTTTATATGCGCTGCTGAGTTACCTTCACTATGACGGTACCCATCGGACATAGGAACAAGTTTACTTGTTTCCATCAAAAAATCCTTGACCACATCCGGATCACAATTCTCATTTATCGTGATCCCTGCTGTTGTATGCGGTACAAAAACAACACAAACACCTTCCTTAATACCACTTTCCTTAACCTTATTCTGTACCTCTCTGGTAATCTCAATCATCGCAAATTGTTGCCCCGTTTTTACCCCAAATGTGTAAACCTCACGCATGTGTTACATCTTCCTTTCGAATGTATTTCTCTTTCGTAAATGTCTTACTATTAAGATTGAAATAACAAACAAATGATCTTTGTCACAAATGTATTTCTTACGCATTGTATAAAAATCTATTCATAATTTTTACCATATTTTAATTATATAAAACAAAGTCAAGAATTTCAAGAAAATCATAATTTTCTTAGCCTTGCAGATACTAAGCAATAAGTAACAAAAACACAGATCGAAGGAGAAATCAATAATGAAACAAGCAATCTTTCATGTAAAAAGTAACAGCACAATACCAAAGGTAAAATGTCTGGATCATACACTGAGATTAGTAACGGAAGGTTATTTATATATCCCAAACAGAACCAGAAAATACAATTCTGATATTTTCCAAACACGATTACTTGGCCAGAAGGTTATCTGTATCAGTGGTAAAGAGGCTGCTTCAAAATTCTATGACCAAAATCTGTTCACACGAAAAGGAGCGGTTCCCAAACGGATTCAGGAAACCTTATTTGGAAAAAAAGCAATCCAGACAATGGATGGCGCTGCACATATGGACCGTAAACTTCTGTTTCTGTCCTTTATGACTCCTGATTCTATTAATAATATTATTAACCTGACAAAAAAGCAGTGGCAATGCAATAGTAGGAAGTGGGATGTGAAAAGCAATATCATACTTTTCAAGGAGGCTGAAAAGATATTTTTTCAAGTAGCATGCAAATGGGCAGGCGTACCGGTTAAAAAATCAGAGGTCAGCCAAAAAGCAAAGGATATGAGTTCCATGATAGATGCATTCGGTGCCATTGGCCCAAGACATCTGAAAGGTAGATTCGCAAGAAACCGATCCGAATGCTGGGCTTCTGAGTTAATTCAAAATGTAAGATCCGAAATGCTTGAGGTTCCGGAGAATTCCATTCTTAATACCATTGCGTGGTTTAAGGATCTTAGAGGGAACCTGCTGGATCCTACCATCGCTGGAGTAGAATTGATTAACGTGCTACGCCCTATTACAGCTATTGCAACCTATGTTACCTTCGGGGCGCTTGCACTTCATACCTATCCCGAGTATAGGGATAAGCTGAAGACGGTCGACGACAATTATCTTACTATGTTTGCTCAGGAGGTGAGACGTTATTACCCCTTTGGTCCTTTCTTAGGTGCAAGAGTGCGTAATAACTTTACATGGAGAAACCATAGCTTCAAAACTGGGGATTTGGTATTCCTTGATCTGTTTGGCACAAATCATGATCCGAAGGTGTGGAATACACCTACGGAGTTTAATCCGGAGAATTTTGCAAACCGGGTTATCGATCCCTTTGATTTTATTCCTCAGGGCGGAGGTGATGCTAAGTCTGGCACCCGTTGTCCGGGCGAGTGGCTCACGATTGAACTCATGAAAGTCAGTCTTGAATTTTTGGCTAACCATCTGGTGTATGATGTACCATTGCAGGATTTGTCTTACCGACTTAACAGAGTACCTGCAATACCGGCCAGAAAGATGATTCTTACGAATATCAGAAAACAATCCGAAGCCTAAGACTTGCCTTGACAGACCTCTTCCGCTATGATATATTTACCAACAGGTTTATAATTTAGTGCATAAATTGATTCGTATAATTTGTAAAATTTTTATAATTGAGAGGAAATGAATGAAAATGGCTAATACTAACCCAATCGTTACAATGGAACTTCAAAGTGGGGATATCATGAAAATCGAATTATATCCTGAACTGGCTCCTAATACAGTTAACAATTTTATCTCCTTGGCAAATAAGGGTTTTTATGACGGTTTAAAATTCCACAGAGTAATACGCGGTTTTATGATTCAAGGCGGAGATCCTGAGGGAACCGGCATGGGCGGCCCTGGATATTCCATTAAAGGAGAATTTCCTTATAATAACTTCCCTAATAATCTTAAGCACTCAGCAGGTGTACTTTCCATGGCGAGATCACAGCGCCCTGATTCAGCCGGCTCCCAATTCTTCATTATGCACAAGGATTCACCTCATCTGGATGGTTCCTATGCAGCATTCGGTAAGGTAATTGAAGGTATGGAAATCGTGAATAAGATTGCTGAAACAAAAACTGATTATTCCGATGCTCCGTTAGAACCTCAGATTATGAAGAAGCTTACTGTTGAAACCTTCGGTGTAGAATACAGCGAACCTGAGAAGTGTTAGTTAATTATTAATAGTATTAAGAATCCAACATAAAACAAGGGGAAACACAAATGTCTCCCCTTGTTTTTTTATTTAATTTTACCCAATTCACTGAATGGATAGATCCGGTAGAACGCCTTTCCTTCTACCTGCCGAATGGAGATCGGTCCAAAGGCTCTGCTGTCCATGCTAACCTCTCGATTATCTCCCATGACGAAAAGTTCGCCTTTCCCAACCGTATATGGCAGCTCAAATTCATTAACCTCTGATATTCCGTTTACGTAGGGCTCCTCTAATTTCTCACCATTTACAAGGACATTACCATCCTTAATATCAACGGTATCGCCTTCCACTCCGATTACCCGTTTCACATATCTCTCATGATATTCAACCTTGGTGAACAGTTCCTTATAACCATCCAGATACCGACCAAAGGAAGCAATTAGATTACCCTTATCTTCATTTGGGAAGAAGATAATGATATCACCCTGTTTCGGTGGATTAAAATGATAACTGAATACATCCACAAATAATTGTTGATCACTAAATAACGTGTTTTCCATGGAGCTTTGATCCACAATTACCTTAGCCAGTACTTCGCTATTAATTAAAAATGCCAGGAAAAATGACCCTAAGATAACAATTGCCCAGCTTCTGATTTCTCTTATTATCTTACTCTTCTTATCCATACTTCACTCCCTCATCTATATGTTTTTTAATTCCTCATATTTTAATTCCTCTTATTCTATATCCCTCATATTTTAAATATCCCTCATATTTTAAATATCCCTCATATTTTAAATATCCCTTTTATTTTAATATCCCTCTTATTTTAATATCCCTCTTAATAAATAGATCAATATCGCTACTATAACAGAAAATGCCAGATAAATTCTTACTAACTTACGGGGATTTCGATAAAATGGGTAGTTATCGTAAGAATCGTCCTTCGTTTTTATAATATCATCTAGGGTTTTAATATCATTCAGCTCATCGGCCTTGTCAGTTTGATCGTCCATCAAAATATCCTGTTCCGAGTTCTCATCCGGTCTTAGCTCTTCGATAATGCTATTTGCTTTTTGATAATCTCTTTCATCCACGTAAATGTCTTCACCATATACGGAAAATCCATAATATAGATTCATATACCCGCCTGGACCGTTATCCTTTTTAATACAGGGGATACCATTATTTTGTAGTAGGTCCATGATCATATTGGCTTCAATGGAATTTGTAACAGAAGTTACCTTTACCGGTTTCATCGCTTCGAATACTTCAATGCCTTCTTCCGGTATCTCTATTAGATCCTGATTGCAATTTGGACATTCCCGTACACCTTCTGCATATTCTTTGTGACAGCTCATACAAAACATAGTCCATTCCTCCATAATAATTTCATGGTTTATATCCTGTCTAAATGGTTATAATGCTCCTATTTTTTGCGGTAATCCATGCTTGTTTCAAATCTTCCCTCATATCAATTACTGCTTGTCTGGAAGCATCAGCATATGCTTCCGGTCCGAACTTCTCATAGCCCTTCAGTTTATATGCTGCAATTATTCCTCTGGAAGAGTTAACGATCGCTCCAAGTCCGTCTTTATTAAAGTAAGGAGCCAGATCTTCTGCTTTACCGCCCTGGGCACCATAACCCGGAACTAGAATATAGGTCTTAGGCATGATCTCACGCAGGATTTTGCCCATCTCCGGATAGGTTGCACCGACAACTGCTCCGACATAACTATAAGAATTACCCATGTGTAGCTCACCCCACTGTGCAACCTTTTTGCCTACTAACTCATAGAGGGGTCTTCCATCCACTAATTGGTCCTGGAACTCGCCGCTGGAGGGATTTGAGGTCTTAACAAGAACGAACAAACCCTTATTCTCTTCCTTACATACATCAATAAATGGGGTAATACCGTCGGAGCCGAGATAAGGATTCACTGTAATAAAGTCTTCATCAAAGCCACGGTAAGTAGTACCACCAATAGTAACTTTTCCGAGATGGCCGGTAGCGTAGGCTGCAGAGGTAGATCCGATATCACCACGTTTGATATCACCAATGACAACTAATCCTTTCGCTTTGCTATAATCTACTGTCAGCTTAAAAGCCTTTAAGCCCTCTATTCCAAACTGCTCATACATAGCTATCTGAGGCTTTACTGCAGGAACTATATCATAGGTTGCATCAATGATTCCTTTATTATATTGCCAGATTGCTTCTGCTACACCTTCAATTGTCTCACCCTTTTCACTGTAGGCTTTCTTCAGTATATGCTGTGGTATAAAATCAAGCATCGGATCTAGTCCAACTACAATCGGTGCACACAGTTGCTCAATCTTTTCAACTAATTTGTTAATCATTCTAATTCCTCCCATATTATCTTCTTTTATTATGAGCCTATCTATGACTTCATAGGCAGATACCGTCTGAATTAATGATATTGATAAACAATTTTGCCTGATACAATCGTATACTCGATACGTCCTGAAACTTTGCGTCCCTGGAACGGGGTATTCTTACCTTTCGAATAGAACGTATTCTTATCAATGGTATATTCTGCAACCGGATCCGCTATTACGATATCTGCTATACTTCCTTCTCCAATACAGCCTCTGTCACTTCCTAGTACCTTCGCAGGATTCATACTCATCTTCTCAACCATCTGAATTGGTGTCAGATATCCCGTCTTAACGAGCTCCGTCATGGTCAGTGAAAATGCTGTCTCCAAACCTACGATACCAAAAGGTGCTTCGCGGAAGGATTGCTGTTTCTCTATGACTGAGTGTGGTGCATGATCGGTGGAAATCACATCAATAATACCTTCCCTTAACGCTTCTTTCAATGCTTTCACATCCTCCATGCTTCGAAGCGGAGGATTCATCTTATAGTCTGCATCATCGGATGGGATATCCTCATCGGTTAGGATAAAATGATGGGGGCATACCTCACCGGTAACCTTTAGCCCCTCTTTTTTTGCTATTCCAATCATTTTGGCACTGTCCGCAGTTGATACATGGCAGATATGAAGCTGTGCTCCGGTCTCCTTGGCAAGTAAGATATCCCGTGCTGTTATAATATCTTCTACGGCATTACTGATACCTGAAAGGCCTAGTTCTTCTGCTTTCTTACCTGTATTGATTACACCCTTGCCTACCAGTATCTTATCTTCACAGTGAGCGAACACAGGAACCCTATATTGTGCGGCAAGTCGCATTGCTTCCGCATATAGGGCGGTATCCATAACAGACTTGCCATCCTCGCTAAGCGCTGTCATCCCCGCAGCCTTCATCATTTTGATGTCGACTAGTTCTTTTCCTGCTTGGTCTAGCGTAATTGCTCCAACGGGAAGCACGTTGACCACCGCTTCCTTCTCTGATTTTTCCAGAATGAGCCTAATCATGTCTGCACTATCCGTAACCGGCTTAGTATTTGGCATCGGACAGATAGTAGTAAAACCTCCCGCAGCTGCAGCTCTCGCTCCGGTAGCAATGGTTTCCTTATATTCAAATCCCGGCTCTCTCAGATGAACATGCAAATCAATAAAACCGGGCATTACATACTTACCCTGAGCATCGATTACTGTAAGCAAATTTGAGGCTTCTTCTGCCTCTTTACGTAACTTTGCAGGATCAATGTTCTCGCTAATCTTACTAACTCTATTCCCTTCAATCAAGATGTCGTAGTGTCCTACCCGATTCGTTGCAGGATCAATGACATAACCATTCTTAATTAAAATCAGCATATGATTTACTCCTTTAATAATAATGCAGTAATATAAGCTGTTCCTTATATCCGGTTAAAACAAGTTATATCATTCGATGACTATAGCTCAGCTGATTCCAAATCCTCTAAAACTCGGCTATCAATCGTGCTTTCTAATTCTTCTTTTAAAAGCCATCTACTTTCCACAAGTTCTTCCGAAAGAATGACTTCTGCAAAGGGAACATGACAGAGGTAACTTATACCGATGTTGAATACTTCGCCTGTCATGAAAGACCAGGTATAAAGGATCCGTTCAATCGTCGCTGACAGACCGGTCTGTTCTGTAATAATTCGCAAAACAGCTTTGTCCGGTTCTTCACCGAATTCGATAACACCATCAATAAATCCCCATTGATATGGCTCAGCGACACGGTCATCATACCATCTGCAAACGGTCAGATACTTATTTTCATACTGAACAACACCTTTAACTAATATTCTATACCTATCCATAGATACCTCCATTCTGCCGATGATACGGCGCAGTAGCTAATGTCTCTGCCCAGCCAGATAATTCACGAACTGTTGGGCAGTTCTTCCGGACATACCACCATGAGACAATTCCCACTTATTCGCTTCCGCACAGAGTTCTGTCTCCGTTAACCAGGTTATGCCCTGCCGTTTTGCTAATACCTTTACGATGTTCATAAATTCCTTTGATACAGGTGCAGAGAAATTAATCGTGATTCCGAAACGTGCAACCAGGGAAAGCTTCTCCTGTACGGTATCAGAACGATGAAGTTCACCCGTATCCTCCATATCGGAACGGTCGTTCCAGGTTTCTCTGATTAAATGTCTTCGGTTTGAAGTCGCATAAATCAGTACATTGTCCGGTTTCGTCTCAAGACCACCTTCTATGACTGCCTTCAGATATTTATATTCTATTTCAAATTCCTCAAAGGAAAGATCATCCATATAGATGACAAACTTATAATTCCGGTTTTTAATCCGGGCTATGATAGCAGATAAATCTTCAAACTGGTGTTTATAGATTTCTATCATTCGAAGTCCGTCTTTATAATATTCATTTAAGATTGCTTTCACTGAAGTAGATTTGCCCGTTCCGCTGTCACCGAACAGTAGAACATTATTCGCTTTCCTTCCTTCCACAAAAGCCTTCGTGTTATCCACTAGCTTCTTCTTCTGGATCTCATAACCAACGAGATCGGTAAGCATCACATCCTGAGTATTCGTAATTGGGAATATACTTAGTCTTCCATTCTCTTTCGCAATTCGAAATGCTTTATTAAGTCCAAATCCTCCAACCCCATAATCACGGTAAAACTCCGTAACATGGACAAAGATTTCCTCCTCATCCTTGGAATTTGATATCTTATCACTTAATAATCGTACCTTTTCACTTACACTTTTATTATAACAGCTGCTATTTTTCTCTATTGCTTTATAATTTGTAATCACAGAGAAGCAATTGACCTCGAGTTCCTTCTCCAAAGGCATAAAATCATAATGGAATAGTTCCTTGAATATTAAAAAATCATTCTTAGCAAACTGGTTCACTGTACCTACTTTTGCTCCTACCTTCTCACAGGTTATACTGAAGGGATTCTCCGCGGTAGCTAACAGATATGCGAGATAATTGTGCCAGAGATTGTCATCAAAACCGTAATCAGTAGCTAATTCAAGCAGTTCGTTAATTAGAGAATAAATGCGGGAGGTAATGTTTTCTTTCTCATAAAGGTCTAGTTGATTACACTCCTGCCTATTATCACATTCCTTGATCAACTCTGCCAATCGAAAGAGGAGGCAATTCTCTCCGAGGTTCTTATAAATTATTAATTTTGAAATCAATCGATGCATGAGCTACCTTCTTCCTACAATTCATCCAGCCCTACCAGGATAAGACCGTTTGCTTTTGCCCTATTTCTCAAGCTGTCGGTAAAACCACCCTTCGAGAAGATATAGCAATAATCCGGGTTTTTTCCCGCGTCATTTGCTAATGCCACCAGCCTGTCATAATCCTCAGAATCCGCTTTCCGATCCTCCCAAAAGCATTTGCCGATCAGGGTGTTCCCCGTCTCAGCCTCTGCCAAGATATCAATCGTGCCATTTTTACCATACCAACGATCCCACCAGAGGTATTTCTCCGGGAGTCTCTGGTGCTGATTCATAAGCTTTAAATATTCCGTACACACATCCGCAAAGTACTCCTGCAGGTAGTCACTCAGATAAGGTGATATTTTCTCCTCATAGACGAAGGTTGCATTCCCTAACATCAACTCGGATAGATTCGGAAATACAAAACGGTACCAGAAATTCAAGAAATTATCCTTTATTTTATAAAGTCCCTTTTGTACGTTTTCTTTTCCATCGTCACTTAGCGGAACCAATTTCTCCACCAAATCCTGTTGAATCAGGTGTTTTAGATACACGCTTATTTTTGCTCTGGAAAAACCGGTCAGTGCATGAAGATCATTCAGCTTTCTATTTCCTTCTGCAAGAGCATAAAGAATGGTATTATAAACAGCGGGTTCTCTAAGCTCCAGCTTCAAAAACTGCTGGGGAGCCATAAATAGCCTGCTGTTCTTATCAAGTATTATATTTGTGATATTGTCCGGAACCGACTTACTTTCCTGCCATTCCTTCAGATATTCGGGGACCCCTCCAAGGATTGCATTGATATGGATACAGGTTTCTATGGAGGATTTCGGAAAACGATTTACAAAATCAATGAAGGAAAACTCCTTCAATTTTAAATATGCAGTAATATAAGCCGCCATGCCTCCCAGCTCTTTTATCATCTCATTCTCTACCCAACGGATGGAAGAACTACATAGAACGAACATGACCGGGTTATTTTGATTGCCTAGCAGTCTTAAGGTATCCGGGAAGCCGGGACTGTTCTTGATAATGTAATGGAATTCGTCCAGAATAATGATTGTTTTCTGTTCCTTCCTCCTGATGAATTCGGAAAAAAGAAGAGGATAATCCAGAAGTTCTGCGTCTGCATGCTCTTCCTGAGCTTGGAGATTCATCCGCTGCAGCTGCAATCTGTGATCACACTCTGTTCCTTCATAATAATAAGCTCCCTGCTTATCCTTCAGAAATTCAGCCAAAAGTGTGGTTTTACCCATCCCTTTTCTTCCATACAGGATCACTAGATTATTGCCAGGTAAAGCATATTGATCATCTAATAATTTAATCTCCGCAGTCCTTTTTACAAACATACCCTCACCTCTGTCTGTATAAACTATAGTCATTACCAAAGTCTGAGAAGAACGACATAATGAAATACCACTTTATTTCGTTATGGAAGTTCTTCATAAGAATTTTTGTATTATAAAAGTTCTTTACATGCGTTCCGGTGCTTCAAATCCGAGCAGTTCGATACATTCCAACAAAATATCCTGAACCAAAGTAATCAGTGCAATCCAAGATGATTGTTTTGCTTTATTTTCCTCGGTTATGATCTTGGTATCATGATAGAAGCTGTTAAATGCATTCGCAAGATCATAGATATAGGCACAGATCCGGTTAGGAGCTATCTCTTCATATGCCGTTGCCAGCATCTCATTAAATTTTGTAAGCTCCAGCATCAAGGACTGTTCTGCAGGTGATTCTGTAGGAAGAATCACAAGGTCAGTTTCAGTCTTCTTAACAAGTTCGTTATACTTCGCTAAGATAGATTTAATTCTTACGATGGTATACAGGACGTAGGGGCCGGTATCTCCTTCAAAGGAGGTGAAACGGTCGACATCGAAGATATAATCCTTGGAAATCTGATTGGATAAATCTCCATACTTAATTGCTGCAAGACCTACTTGGACAGCTATTACTTTAGCTTCCGCTTCGTCCATAATACGGTTTTCCATGATTTTACGGAATACCTCATCATTTACATTCTTAATCAGGTTTTCAAGGCGCATTACACCGCCTTCTCTTGTCTTAAAGGGCTTGCCATCCTTACCGTTCATCGTGCCGAAGCCGATGTGCGTCAGTTCTGTATTCTCGTTTATAAGCTCAGTCTTCCTTGCACAACGGAACACGGTCTCAAAGTAAAGTTCCTGGCGCTTATCTGTAATATAGATAATGTGGTCAGGGTTAAACAGCTTCATGCGTTCTACGATGGTTGCAAGATCTGTCGTATTATATAAGGTAGCACCATCTGATTTTAAGATCATACAAGGAGGCATTTCCTTGGTATCGGTCTCTTCCTTAACATCCACCACCAAAGCACCTTCGCTGATTCGGGTATAATTATTATCTTTAAAATACTGGATCATCTCAGGTATATAAGGCTGCGCATCACTTTCCTTCTTCCAGAGATCAAAGGAAACATCAAGGTTATCATATATTTTCTTTAAATCAGTTACAGATACCTCAAGCATGTGGTTCCATATCGCTGTATAGCCTCTATGAACGTTCTGAAGTTGATACGTGATATACTTTGCTTCCTCACGGAATTCAGGATTAGCCTTCGAGTATTCACTTGCTGCCGGATAGATTTCCTCCAGTTCTGAGATGGAAAAAGGAGCAGCCGATGGATATTCTCCCCGATAGCTTTCGTCAAAATAAACCAGTTCCGGTTTGCGTCGTTTTAATTCAAGAATAATAAGACCCATCTGTGTGCCCCAGTCTCCAAGGTGGGCATCACCGATGACCTTATTTCCAAAGAAACGTAGAATACGTTTAATGCTCTCACCGATGACTGCTGACCGTAGGTGACCTACATGAAGGGGCTTTGCAATATTCGGTCCGCCGTAATCAATCATGATTGTCTTAGGATTCGTTTCTTTTTCAACACCAAAATGTTCGGCTGCCTTCATCTGGTTCAGGTAATCTGCAAGAAACTCATCACTAATGGCAATATTAATAAATCCGGGCATGATAGCCGTGATTTCTTTAAATGTTATACTAGTCTTAAGGGATTCTACAATCTCCTGTGCAATTTTAATCGGTGCTGTTTTATATTGTTTTGCAGCCGCTAATGCACCGTTACATTGATATTGGCATAAGTCCGGTCTGTTAGAAATTGTAACCACACCATATTTTTCTTCATAGCCTTTTTCTACAAAAGCTTTCGTTACTTCTTCGGCGATTATATCGATTATAGTTTTCATGTCATACTCCATTCTGCCGCCAGGTGCGGCACTTCTTTCTAACTTATGACTTTCAGTCACTGCGGTTCTTATGAACCGATGCACACAAAACATGTAAAGTCACATGTTTTGCCGCTAGTTGTCTCGAAATTCTAACGAATTTCTCGGAGGTAACTGAATAGTTACCTTAACTTAAACATTACTTTAACATAGATGAACTGGATTGTCATCATTAACATAAATTTTTCCTTAACTATTCTAAAAGATACTGGTATAAAAATGGAATGATACCTCGTGGGAATTACTGTATATTTTGTCAAAATCTCAAAATATTATCAAAAAAGTGCACAAAATTTATTTTTAGACTATATTTTTTATGAATTTTGTTGTATATTAAATCATGTAAATAATATGAAACGGAAGACTTCCTACTGTTTCATTAAGTGCCTCCGGCGGTAGAAAATTCGGATTATCATGTATTAGGGGACATAAACGGATTTTCTCTTGATTTGAATGCTTGGAGAATATCTTGAAATACGAAAGGAGAATATCATGTTCGGGCTTTATTTCGGCAGATACTTGGTGGAGAAGAATAGAATCTCCCAGACACAGTTTGAGACCATCATGCAACAACAACAAAAAGCGAGGGTAAAATTAGGATTAATCGCAGTTTCAGAGAAATTGTTAACCGGCAAACAGGCAGATGAGATTAACGATATTCAGAGAAAAATGGATCGTCGCTTTGGTGACATCGCAATTGAAAAGGGATATTTACTTGCTGAGGAAGTAACATATCTTCTTAATATGCAGGGTAATCCTTATTTACAATTCGTTCAGGTATGTACCGAAAATAACATATTAACTATTCAGGAAATTGAAACCAACTTGGAACAGTTTAAGAACGATAGCGATTTTTCTACAGCCGATCTGGATGCTATAAAATCAGGAGACATTGATCGTATCATTCCGGTATTTGTAGATATGAATCTAGCTTTTACCAGTGAGTGCATCGTTTTAACAATTCGTAATATAGTACGATTTATTAATAGCAATATTATTCTTAAGAAAGCTTATAAGGTACATGATTATACTTTTGAAGCTCTTGCATCACAGAAGGTTATAGGCGAACATGACATTTTCGTGGGACTTGCTAGTAAGGGCAATGCTCTACTCACCGTTGCCAATCCCTTTGCAAAAGAGGAATTTACAATGATGGATGCAGATGCATTTGACTCTGTTTGTGAATTCATCAATTGCAGTAATGGTTTATATGCATCTAAATTAAGCCAAGACAACATAGAGATCGATATGACACCCCCACTTTTTTATACAGAAAAGAAGCTTTCTTCCAAAGGTGATATGTATGTAGTTCCGGTTATTATTGACGGGAAGCAGGTTGACATAATTGTTGCTGTTGATAATCAAGTCGAATTAAATGAAAGGAACGATAAAATGGCAAAGGTTCTTTTAGTTGATGATTCACGTACATCACGAAAAATTCTGAGGAGCATATTAGAAGAAAACGGTCATGAAGTTATCGGTGAAGCTGAGAATGGCTCAGACGGCATCAGACAATACAAAGAACTGAAGCCCGATATTACTACTATGGATATTACTATGCCCGTAATGGATGGACTGGAAGCATTAAAACAAATCATGGAATACAATAAAGATGCAAAGGTTATTATGGTAACCGCAGCTGGACAGAAGACTAAAATGGTAGATGCAATCAAATACGGTGCAGCTGAATTCATTGCAAAGCCCTTTGAAAACCAGCAGATTATTACTATCATTGATAAAGTAATGCAAGAATAGATACCTTGATAGGTAATGCAAGAATAGAAACAAAGAAAAGGTTTCCCGCTTGGGAAACCTTTTCTTTGTTTCTATTCTTATTTCTTATTTAACTTTGAACGGGCATAATAATTGCTGCAACAAAGTATGCAAAGACACCGAAGCCTGTTAATCCGAATATTACCCATAATAAACGTACAATCGTCGGGTCAACATTGATGTAATCTGCTACTCCTCCACATACTCCACAAATCATTTTATTCGTATTTGAACGATATAATTTTTTAGGTTCCATAATTTAAATCTCCCTTCTTCTTAATAATTGCTCTATCTATCTATTATAATAATCATTTTTTAATTAAAATCAACAGAAATATGGCCAATCCCGCAATCTAATCTCAGATAATTATCGGCTCCGTTATCTATTCGCTGATCAACGCTATGGTATGTTCTGCCGTCAATTTCAACATTACCGATACCTGAGCTGATATCATAGGAGTAGTCATTCTCATCTCCATTTAAATCAAGTTCAATACTTCCGACACCACAGGTAATGTCATTATCTCCAAAAATGTCACCTTCTATTACGACACTGCCTACACCGCTATCCATCGTAATATCTTTCAGACTCACATCCTTTAGAATCATTTCGCCAGCACCTACATCATAAGTCGATTTATTAGGTATCGATAACTCATTGATTACTAATCTTCCTGCTTCAACGGTAAACTCACCTTCCATTGCTCTAATTGCTTCAACCTCTACAGATCCTGCACCGATGTTCAAAATGAAACTCTCTGCTTCAAAACCTTCCGGAACCGTAATTGTTATCTTTGGAGTAAAATCATCATCCCATCTTCCAAATGAACCAAGAGAAACATTAACACCAAAGATTCTTAGATGACTATCACTTTCCTGCTCTATATACCAGGTACCATCAGATACATAGGATTCCATGTCATCCCATAAATGATCCGCTTCAATGGAGAAGGTATCTCCTTCCATGATATCAACTTCACCATATCCGATATTCATATCTATCTTTTGAACATCATCATAACTTTCATTTATGGAATAGGTTTGAAGTCTCTCATCATAATCTCCCGTCGCTGCTGCCAGAACCACAACGCCAATACCAAAGCCTAATGCCAGTAATGCGATTCCAATCCAAACTTTTAAAAATGTATTCATGCCATCACGCTCCTATTCTTAAAGGGAAGCCTGCAAAGATTAACAATGCCCCTTACCATAGCAGGCAGAACATTCTTGCACAGAACGATACATGCTAAGGTTAAAAGCATTCCTGTACCAAGTATAATTAATCCTGCTCCAATCATTAACAATCCAAAGAAAGGTACACTGATCTGAACGAGACCTGCTATGAACAGCGCAATTCCAACCCCTATCATCGTAATTCCTGCAACTCCGAAGCCAAAGATAATACCGAGAATTGCAGCTATGACACCGATGGCTATACCCATTGCCGATAACAGTAATGGCAACCAGATAGGGAAGGATACCAATGCCAGAATAACAATTAAACCTGTATTCGAGCTCTTTGTCCCCTGTCCTGCGGTATTGTTTGTTGACTGTCCTGCGGTATTGTTTGTTGACTGTCCTGCATTTGAATATTTACCATGGATATAACTTTCATATGCACTATTTGAGTTATAACTATTACCTGTCTGGTTTATATTCGTCTGCCCATTGTTCTCTGTCGTTGTCTTCTGAACATCTACGATTTCGTACTCGTTTTTAATAGTTTCTTGATAACCCTTCTCCGTAAAGTATCCCTTGCTTTCACGGTCCGTTGCATTGGGATTGAGATCAGCCTTTATAATCGAGGCAACCCTGGCGGGTGAGCCTAATTCTGTGATAATTTCCTGTTCGTGATCTTCCCCTGCGTCATCAAAATAACCATTATAATATTGAAGTGCCTCATCTCTTTCTTCTAATGGGATATCAGGCAATAAGCTTTCGAGTTCTTTCATGAATTCTAGCTTTGTCATCTATTTCACTCCTTCAAATATAATATTAATTTTTTTAAAATAATTCTCCCACTCTTCGCTATAAAGCCTTAGTTGTGCCATTCCTTTGTCAGTGATTTTATAGTATCGTCGGTTTCTCCCTCCGAATTCCAAGTCATATACTTCCAAGCAATCTTCCTTCTGAAGTCTTCGTAGAACCGGATACAAGGTGGATTCCGAAACATCAATTGCCTGTCGAACATCCTGTGTAATTTTGTACCCATACGTCCCTTCCGGTTCCTTTGAAACTACAGCAAGTACAATCGCATCAAGCAATGCTGAACCGGTATTAAATACCATATAACCAACTCCTCTCTTACTTTATAATATACAATATTATGAACTTGATAATACTATACACCATATAATATTATATGTCAATAATATATTTTAGAATTTTTTAGAAAATGGTTTTGTTATCTTATATAACGTTATTATATTGTATATGACTTCAACTTTTCATAGAAATTTATTAGAATTCCCTAATAACGGGATTAACCTTTCAAGGAGACCAAAAATAACCGGAAGGCAATAGCTAATTTAAACTGCTACTGCTTTCCGGTTAAATAGATGTTCCTGCTATGAATTAGGTTATGGGAATCTGTGATTAGGTTCCTCCCATTAAAAAGGGATACATTATTTTGAGCTTAATCTCTCTTTCAACTCCAGAACCTTTTCTTCAATAATCTTAATTGTCTTTTTGAATTCCTCGTCACTCTTTCCACTTGGATCCTCAAGTCCCCAATCCTCTCGGAGCTTACAAGGTAAATAGGGACAATTCACATTGCATCCCATAGTAATTACAACATCGGGACTCGGAATATCCTCTATGAGCTTATTCCGTTGTGTCAGTTCCATATCTACTCCATAGAGTTCCTTCATCAGTCTGACTGCATCGGGGTTAATATGGTCCTTAAGCTCAGTACCGGCGGAATAGCTTTCGAATGCATCCTCTGCCAGCATCTTACCCATTGCTTCAGCCATCTGGCTGCGACAGGAATTATGAACACATACAAAGGCTACTCTGGGTTTATGCTCAAATAGCAGCTTTTCATTTTTATCCATACTGTTCTCTCCTTCGTCTATCAAACTTTTCGCTTTTACCTCCTCCGGAAGCCATGGTATGATGGCAAAATTCCCATCGGTGTGATTATATATTTTATTAATCCATTCAATTTCATTTATTGCTTTTGCAGATAATAGCGCATTTGTAGTGCCGCTTTGATACAAAGATGAATTAATTACCCACCATTTGGCTGCGATACCGGCTCTCTTTAAGTCTTCCTCAAGTCTCAACGCTTCATAGATAGGAGTGGTTTCTGCCAGAGTTACAATAATAACCTCCGTTTCAGAAGAGCTACGAAGTCTTGGCAATAATTTTTGTACAGACACAGGAATATTCCCCTTCGTACGTTCAATCTCCCTATGATAACTTTGAGTTGAATCGAGCAGTAACAGGGTGTGACCTGTCGGAGCTGTATCTATTACCACAATCTGATCTTCTGCTTTCTCCACAATCTCTGCAAACGCCCTGAATATCGCAATCTCCTGGGTACATGGCGAACGCAGGTCTTCTTCAATATATGCAACATCCTCCTCAGACAAGGTTTTTCTTGCTTCAAACAGCACTTCTTCCTGATATTTTTTCAATTCCGCTTTTTCTTCGATACTACTCAGCGTTATCCCATCACATTCATCAATAACAAAACGAAGGTGGGCTGCAGGATCTGTTGTTGTCAAATGCACTTTTGCACCTTTCGAATGTAATCCCATGGCGAGCGCTGCCGCTATCGTTGTCTTACCGACGCCGCCTTTCCCCATGGTAAATATAACCTTTTTACCAGCATGGTATAAGTCGTCAATTACATCCTGAAGTGTTGGAATAATAGAAGGTTGAAGAGCCTCCGTACGTTCCTTAGAACCATCACGATTCAGAAATGCCCTAACATTAGTTACTCCGGTGATATTATAAGTCCTTAAAGGTAAGGTATACGTTTCTAAATCTTTAAGATCCTCCGGCATCATAGTCAATGCTTTCTGTTGCTTTTCATAAAGGCTATTTGAGACCCGGTCATCGTAGGTTGGGAGTATTCCATTTATAATCAGTATCTGATTTCTAACACCGATCTCTGACAGCTCCTTTGCTGCTCTTTCTGCTTCAATTAAGGGAGTCTCCTCCGGACGTGAAACTAACACAAGCGTTGTAAGTGCGGAATCTGCCAAAGTAAAAACTGCTTTTTTGTAAACTTCTTTTTTTTCTTCCAATCCGGAGAGTTGACCCAGACAGGAAGCTCCATGGGTATTTTCACTGATGAAATTACTCCAGGCGGATGGGAGCTGTAACATCCTTAACGTATGCCCCGTAGGAGCAGTATCGAATATGATTTGGTCATATTCAGCCTGCAGGTCAGCGTCGGTTATAAATTTAGAAAACTCATTAAATGCTGCGATCTCAACTGTGCAGGAACCTGACATCTGTTCTTCCATGTTTTTGATGACTGAATCCGGTAATAACCCACGATAGGGAGCTACCACGCTCTCCCGATATTGAGCGGCTGCTTCAATTGGATCCAAATTTATCACTACTAGTCCCGGTACCTCCGGAATTGATACTCCGATACTGTCCAGTTCTTTCTGAAATACATCCTGAAGATTGGAGGCCGGATCTGTACTGATTAACAATACTCTTTTCCCAGCATCAGCAAGTGCAACAGCTGTGGCACACGCGATGGATGTTTTACCCACCCCACCCTTTCCGGTATAAAAAAGATACTTTGTAAGTGACATCTGTGTCGGATTATAGCAATTCATATTTTCCCTTTCCTAACAAGCAGTAGTTTTGTTTTCTGCAATAAAATATCCATACAATCGTTAAACCATTGGCAAATTTACTATTCGCAGCAGGTTCCTCCAGAACAACAGCAGTCTTCAGAATTCTCTGTCGTGCCCTTGAGTGTATCCTGTTCTCCAAAATAACTCATTGGCAGGTTAAGCATTTCTGCGAACTCTGCATTGGTGGGATACCTTCCGGAAGTTACTACAGCTCCGTCAAATACCGCCATAGGAAGAGCTTCCACTCCTTTTTCCAAGATATAATGATTTACCATTTTATGAGTTACAAATACCTGGGGAGTACTTGATAAATTGTATCTTTCTACTGTAATACCATTCTTTTTTAGGGCATCAATTACTGTTGTTATCCTTATGAGTTCCGGATCAACACTAACTCCGCATAATCCGGTATCACAGCACATAGCAGGTTCAAAAATCTGCAAGTTATTCATAATCATCCTCATACCTTTCTTAATCAGCAAACTCTAGACAGTCTCAATATTATTTCAAGTCTCTATATTATTACCAAACACTATATTATTACCAATCTCTATAATATTTCCAATCTTTATATTAATACCAATCTCTATACTAATACCAAACTCAACATCATTACCAATCTCAATATTATTAACAATCTCTATATTATTAACAATATCTATTTTCACCTACTATGAATTTTTCTCCAGGGAATTCGCAGGGAACCAACGCACAGTATTGTTTGCTATCTTTACGAGAAGTAACATAATCGGTACTTCGGTCAGCACACCTACTGTTGTTGCTAAGGCCGCCGGTGAATCCATTCCAAACAGAGCGATTGCAACCGCTACTGCAAGTTCGAAGAAATTGGACGCACCTATCATTCCTGCAGGAGCAGCTATGTTATGGGGTAGCTTCATCAGCTTCGCCGGTATATAAGCAACGAAGAATATTAAAAAGGTCTGGATTGTCAACGGTATCGCTATTAAAATAATATGAAGCGGATTACCTAAAATTACTTCTCCCTGGAAGGAGAACAACAGAACCAGAGTCAATAATAAACCAACGACAGTTGCATTATCAAACCTCGGAAGGAACTTCTTTTCAAAATACTCTGTTCCTCTTCTTTTGGAGATGAGTATTCTTGTCAGTACACCAGCGGTCAATGGTATTACAACAAATAACACTACTGATAAAATCAAAGTATCCCAAGGTACGTGCACATCACTTACGCCTAAGAGAAATTTTACAATTGGGATAAAGGCCACCAATATGATCAGGTCATTCGTTGCAACCTGAACAACAGTATACGCAGGATTACCTTTGGTAAGCTGGCTCCATACAAATACCATGGCTGTACATGGGGCTGCGCCTAACAGCACAGCTCCAGCCAGATACTCCTTCGCCAGTTCAGCCGGAATGAGACCCTTGAAAATAACGTAAAAGAATAAGACAGCCAGACCATACATGGTAAAGGGCTTAATCAGCCAGTTCGTAATCCAGGTTACGTATAATCCTTTGGGATTTTTTCGTACATTCTTAATACTCTGAAAATCTACCTTCATCATCATCGGATAGATCATAACCCAGATTAATATTGCAGTGGGTATCGATATATTCGCGTACTCAAACCGATCTAAGAATTCCGGAATGAACGGTAAAAACTTACCGATCAGTACACCAACTATCATGCAGATAGCAACCCAGATGGTCAGGTATCTTGAAAAAAATCCTATGTCTGATGCTTTCTTCGTTTTGCTCATATTAGAGTCTCCCTTGTTTTGTATATTATCATGCCAATATATCGCATCATCACATAGGGATCGATACTATATGGATACGCAACATTGACATTCATCTATATATCAAATTATATGAAACACATTGACAAATGTCAATGTGTTTCCTGTTAAATCTTCGTAAATTATTCCGTAAATTATTCCTTCGGTAAGACTATCGTAAATCTGCTTCCCTCGTTCATAACACTCGATACGGATACTCTTCCTCCGTGTGCTTCTGCAATGGATTTTACTATGGTAAGTCCTATTCCGGTGCCTCCTGTGGTACGGTTACGCGATTTGTCCGCTCTATAAAACCGTTCAAAAATAAAGGGTAGCTCTTCTTTTGGTATTCCGATGCCGGTATCCTGTATATGAAACCCTGCTGTATCTTTTGTCTCGAATAGCTCAAAAGTTATCTTGCTGCCTTCTTTTGAGTACTTGATGGCATTGGTAAACAGATTAACAATTATCTGCCTGATCCTGTCATGATCTGCCCGTAACTCTATATGAGGTCCATGAATTGAAACCTCCAGCTTCTTATTAATAACCTCTCCTTCAAGGCTCTGAACCGTCTTATCGATAACAGCATGAAGATCCAGTCTTTGCTTATTCAGTTTCAGATTTTCTCCCTCAATCTTTGCCAGGCTTTCCAGATCGCCCACCAACTTTCCTATCCGTGCTACTTCTTCATAACAACTGTTAAGGCGTTCCGGTGTGGCCTCCCAGATTCCTTCCGTCATTGCTTCGATATAGGATTGTAGAATTGTTATCGGTGTCCGAAGTTCATGTGCAACATCCTCAGTCAGCTGTTTTCTGAGCTTCTCCATAGTTTCCAGCGATATTGCCAGATGGTTGATGGAATCCTCCAGTAAGCATAATTCTTTTGTTTTGCTTTCTTCCTCAAGTCTTACACCATATCTTCCGTCTGCGATCTGTTTTGTTACCTCTACCGTCTTGAGGATGGGTTGGCTGACCCTCTTTGCAAGAATATGTCCTACAATTACTGATACAAGAAGGGAAATGAAACCGACACTTAATAAAATTGTGTTTAAGGAATGCAGGAATCTAAAATCATTTTCATTCATAAAAAATGGACCAAAGTAGCTGACGCTGACATGTCCGACCCTCATTCCATCATTCTCCAGGGGATAATCGATGGAAGTAAACTCACCATCCAACTGCGGATATTCCACCTGCATCCGGGTAGAAATCTCGTCCATGATCTGGTTGCACAGATTCATATCATGGGATTGGGCATCCCAGAGTATCTGCTCCTTCTGATCATAAACCTTAACAATATAACCTTCATACAAAGCGAACATTCCAATTGCATGGATATATTCCGTATTCCATTGATTTGTAAAGGCTGAATACTGCTGACTGATACTCGAGGTAATTATTTGCGATTTCAATTCCTGTTGCTTCGCAATATACTCCGTAAACTGGCGATTTATGAAGATATTAGCCAAAAAGCTGATAATTGTAATCGTAAGAAGAACGATTGCCAGTATTGATGTCGATAGTTGTGTTTTTAGGCTTTGTTTCACCTACTCACCTCCAAATTTATAACCTATTCCATGAATTGTCTTCACATAGACCGGATTTTTCGGATCTGTCTCTATCTTCTGCCTGAGATTTTTCACATGACTATCAATGGTTCTGTCATAACCTTCAAATTCATCACCGAAGGCAGAAGCGATTAATTCATCCCTGGTAAATACTTTGTTAGGATATTTAATTAATGTTGCAAGTATTTTATATTCATTCGGAGTCAGTTTAACCTCCTCATTCTGTTTCGTAATTGTATAACTATCAAAATCAACGGTTAAGTCTCCTTCATGATAGGAATTTTTCATAACAAGTGGCATCATATCCTCGCTGGATCTTCGCATCACTGCCTCAATCCTAGCGTATAAAGCCTTCAGGCTAAAGGGTTTCGTAATATAATCATCCGCTCCGATTCCCAACCCTGTCAGCATATCCGCTTCATCCGACTTCGCGGTCAACATAATAATTGGGACACGTGATTTCTTACGAAGCGACTTACAGACTTCTTCACCTGATAGCTCCGGCAGCATTAGATCTAATAAAACCAAAGATACATTCTCTTTATCGAATATTTCAAGTGCTTTTCTGCCATTTAATGCACAAAGTACGGAAAACCCCTTACTTTCCAAAAAAGACTTCACTACACTCATAATTTTCTCTTCATCTTCAACAACTAATATTTTCTTGGAATAACTCATATTCAACCTCCGAGCACTTGTTATTAATTATCAGTAATTCATTCCCCTGTAATATGTAACCATTTTAACATAAGTCGACTTTATTCTCTACAACCATAGGTAATAAATTGTAACTTTTATCAGACATCAAAATAGCAATAACTCAGATATTGTCATAAGCAGTATCTGAGTTAGCTGATCTATATATTATGAAGTTATACTGAGTTTCGTATTCTATTATTTTGCAGGCTTTCCATCAAGGTCAAAAGGCTTTAAGAACTTGTCTACTTCAATCTTCTTGCCGCTCTCGTCCATGGTTTCTACCTTAGCAAAAATCCAACCCTCTACCTTAGAAGGATCAACACCGGCACTGATCAATGACTCAGGATTCAACACGAATACAATATCCTTATCGTTCGTAGCCATGTCCTTAGCCCATTCAAACATATTCCCTCCGGATAATGCCACACCGTAATGATCTAACGCTGTGTGATAGGATATGCTTTCTCTGTACAGATTAACAATCTGCTCATAAGCTGCTTTTGGAGTTGCCTCTTTTTTATAGGTTAACGCATCATTGCCTAATTCTGTTCCAATTACCAGCTTATCACCAACCACAGCACCTTCCGGTAATTTCGAAGCATCAAGCCCTGCATCAAGGAAAGGCTGCGCATCAATAACTAACTGTACATCATTCGTTGTTGTCTTACTGTAATCCTTGCTCCATAAGAATCTTGCTGTTCCATCGGGTGAAGTCAGGGAATATCCACCGAATTCAGTATCTTCGGTAACCTTATCGCCCATGGTACCGAGCACCGCGTCAAAAGATTTCACTGATTGGTTTCCTACTACATCAAGTTTGTTATTGCAAGCTGTTAACCCTACTACTGCTATTAATGAAAGTGTTGTCAAAATGAGTTTTTTTATCATAGTTTTGTCATCCTTTTTATTTTAATTTTTTATGTCCTAGAAATACTAACCTTTTGATTATTTATATGCCTTGAACCTCTTTAATCGGAGTGCATTCGTTACTACTGAGACGGAACTGAATGCCATTGCTGCTGCTGCAATAATCGGGTTTAATAAGGGTCCGCCGAATAAGTACAGAAGGCCTGCTGCAATCGGAATACCTGCGACATTGTAACCAAATGCCCAGAACAAATTCTGTTTAATATTACGGATTGTGCTCTTACTAAGCTTAATCGCTGTAGGAACATCCATAAGGTCGCTTCTCATTAATACAATGTCTGCTGATTCCATAGCCACATCTGTTCCTGAACCGATAGCAATACCGATGTCAGCCTGAGCAAGTGCCGGAGCATCATTGATACCGTCACCAACCATACATACTTTCTTGCCTTCTGCCTGAAGCTTCTTTACCTCATTGGATTTATCCTGAGGAAGTACTTCCGCTAGGACACGGTCTATGCCTACCTGTTTTGCAATAGCTTCTGCTGTTTTGCGGTTATCTCCGGTAATCATAGCTACTTCGATGCCCATGGATTGAAGCTTCTTAATCGCCTTAGCACTGCTTTCCTTCACTACGTCAGCCACTGCGATAATACCGGATAAACTATTGTCCATAGCGATATACATTGGAGTCTTTCCTTCTTCTGCCAGCTGGTCTGACTTGTTTTTCAGTTCAGCCATAGAGATATTTCTGTTATCCATTAACTTCTTATTACCGATTAAAACATGAATTCCATCGATTACAACTTCAATTCCATGACCGGGTATTGCTTCAAACTGCTGAACCTTAAGCATTGGAAGTTGTTCCTTCTCTGCACCTCTTACGATTGCTTCTCCCAAGGGGTGTTCCGAGCCTTTTTCTCCGGATGCTGCAATCTGTAACAGCCGATCTCTTTGTACTCCAGAAACCGTAATGATGTCAGTTACTTCAGGTTTACCTTCCGTTATCGTACCCGTTTTATCAAAAACAATGGTATTGATCTTATGGGTGGTTTCTAATGCCTCACCACCTTTGATTAGGATACCGTTTTCAGCACCCTTACCGGTACCAACCATGATTGCTGTCGGTGTTGCAAGACCGAGAGCACATGGACAAGCAATAACTAATACAGAGATAAAGATCGTAACTGCGAAGGATAATGGTACACCTGAAATCAACCAAGCGAGGAATGCTAATGTAGCTATTCCACATACGATCGGCACAAAATATCCTGATACAATATCAGCCATCTGAGCAATCGGAGCCTTAGAGCCTTGCGCATCCTCTACCAGCTTAATAATCTGGGCTAAAGCGGTATCTGCTCCTACCTTAGTTGCTTTGAACTTAATCATACCGTTCTTATTAATACTTGCTGCAAATACTTTATCTCCGGCTTTCTTATCTACCGGCATACTTTCACCGGTAAGCATAGCCTCGTCCACGGAGGTATTACCTTCTATTACTACACCATCTACAGGAATTTTCTCGCCGGGCTTCACTAAGATGATATTTCCAATCTCTACTTCGTCAATGGGAACTTCAACTTCTTTATCATTCTCAATAACAATAGCTGTCTTTGGAGCAAGTCCCATTAGTTTCTTGATTGCCTCTGAGGTTTTCCCCTTTGACACTGCTTCTAAGGATTTTCCTAATAGAATAAGTGCTATAATAACACCAGCAGTTTCATAATATAAGCCTTCCACTGCAGCAAAATTGCCATTCATAATCTCGAACGTATTATAGATACTGAATAAAACAGCTGCTGATGTACCGATTGCAACTAAAGAGTCCATATTGGGACTTCTTTGAAGCAATGCTTTAAAGCCTATGGTATAGAATTTGTATCCCGCAATTATAATTGGCGTAACCAAGGAAATCTGCAACAGTGCAAAGCGAAGTGGATAAACCATTGGATTTAACGCAACCGGTATCGGAAATGGCCACCAGGATACCATAGGTACCATTGCAAAATACAGAAGAGGTAGGCCAAAAGCTGAGGATATAATGAATTTAATCCAAAGTGTTTTTATTTCTTTTTCTTTCCTAAGCTTATCTTCGTCCACGGAGGTTTTGTCAATCTCAAGAGCTTTATAACCTGCTTTTTCAATGCTTTGCTTTATAGCCGATAACCTGATTACTTGTGAATTATATTCAACGGTAGCTTTCTCTGTGGCGAAATTCACAGATACTTTAGATACGCCTTCCAACTTTTCAATTGCTTTTTCCACTCTCTGAGCGCAGGCTGCACAAGTCATTCCTCCGATTGGGATGGCTACCTGATTTAACTTACTGTCTTCAATTACTCCATAGCCTGCATTTACAACCGTTTCTCTGATCATAGGAATGGTGATTTTCTGCTCGTCGAATTCAACTGTTAATTTTTCTGTGGCAAAATTAACATTAGCGTTTCCTACACCATCCAATTTGCTAACTGCCTTCTGTACCCTTTGAGCACAAGCTGCACAGGTCATTCCACTGATTCTTATTGTCTCATTGTTCATTGTATCTTCAACCTTTCTGTCTTCTATCTATATTTGATAAACGTATTAACTCGAAGATTATTTCCAATTAGCAAAAATTTCTGTTGCCTGTGTTAAGAAGTCTTTTGATATCGTTATTGTATCATCGCTGATTGTTTTATATTCCGGTGTAATCGGAACCGGATTACAACCACCTTTTGTTACTTCAATATCATCCATACCAAATCGGTTTCCACAGTTTTGGCATACCAGCTGATCACCTTCTACTTCATAATATCCTTTTCCTGAGGAATAACATACTTGACAAGTATTGAAAGCGGTACGAACTGTTCCATCGGAAGCTTTCACAGCAATAACTTCAAGATTTGTTCCATTTATTTCTGCCGGATAAAAACTGGGTTGTTCGGTTACTTCTGTAGTCTGGATAATAATGTCAGCATCTTTTACTACTGATATCTCATCCGATGTCTCTTGTGCTGAGTTTGACGGGGACTTGAGAAAGAAAACTGCTGCAACAACCGCTACAGCCGCAATAGCTATGATTGATAACTTTTTTATATTCAATTTTTTGTTTGTATTGTTACTCATAATACTTTTCTCCTCTTCTATTCCTTCTTATTTTACCTTGTTATATTCTTAGTGGCAAGATGCTCCTCCAGAAAAACCACTTGGATCTGAAGGTGTATACTGTGATATTTCTTCTTTGATTGCCTCTATATCTACATTATTGATATCATCCACAACCTTTACATACCCATAATAGGATCCATCGGAGGAGAAGAAATCAAAATCTAGATCCGGAATAAAGTTAACCGGATTATCTCCCTCCAGTACATCTAGTAGTGCATTGTAATAGGGGAAAAGTAAAGTACTCTGGTTACTGTCAACATTACTACCTTTGATATTCCAAACTGTCTTCAGTCCGTTTTGAACTATTATAACAGCGGGTGAAAAACCATTTTCATCATAAGTAATCTCAACTGACTGCGTCCCATCCTCAAAAACCTCAGCAACAACTACATTATCCGTCGGTATCTGTGGCTCAAGAAGATTATTATAATCATCTAATCCGCTTGAACTTGTATTATCGTCTGTATTTGCACCGTTGCTTGAGCTTTCAGAGCCTGTGTTATTACCGGATGCAACTACACTACTATCCACATTATTGAGATCATCAACAACAGTAATCTTGCTTCGGATCATACCCATCCAGCAACTGAAAGGAACAGTACCACTTTCGGTAGGTGTAAATTCTATTACATTATCTCCAACCTGAAGATCCATTTGGAGGTTGTATTTTTTAACAACAATACTGTTATTGCAGCCATTAATTTCTCCTGTTTCAGCTTGGATCGTCCATTTTACCGGGATACCCTTCTGAACAACGATCGGCTCATAGCTTCCTGAAGTAATACCTGAAGTGATTACCTGTACACCATCTTCGATCGTAGCTACATTAGCAGCCTGCTTTGAGCTTGCCGTCAGAACCGGCAAAGAAGGAAGAGTAATACCTGATAATCCAATCCCATTATTAAACATGAAAATTCCTAAGAATACAACAAGCACTGCACTAGCCGTCATCATCTTCGTAGTGAATTTCTTACTAAAGAAGGAACTGAGTGCTCCAAAGGCAAACATCAAAGGAACTGTTCCGACACTAAACAGGAACATGGATAAAGCTCCTTTTAATGGGCTGCCGGTTGATAACGCGTAAAGCTGCATCGCCTGTAAGGGACCACAAGGCATAAAACCATTTAATAATCCAATGTACAAAGGACTGTTGCTATTTCTTTGGGAGTAAATCTTTTTCGCGAAGATCTTAGGCATTCTAGGGTTAAATCTTCGTAACCAGGGGAACACATTCAACATATTGAGTCCCATAATTACCATGAAGATTCCGGCAATAACCTGAACAATTCCGCTTAACGCTCCGGAGAAACTTACCACAGATCCGATTGCACCGACGATTCCACCGATTACCGTGTAGGAAATCACTCTACCCGCATTATAAAGAAGGCTGGGTCTCATAGCAGAGAACTTATTGGTAAAGACGCCTTCTTTCTTAGGTACGCACTGGGAGAGGCAGATACCACCGCACATTGCTACACAGTGGACGGAAGTGAGTACACCGATCAGGAACAGCATTCCATATCCCATACCATCCTTTGCAACAGGAAAAGAATTGAAGATTTTCAATAATCCCAAATGATTTGCTATGAGATATAATGCAAATACGATTATGATAATTCCTAAAACATTGGTATAATCAATTTTTTTTGTATCATTCAAAGTTTTTGACGAATTTTCATTCGAAATTTTCTTTTGATTACCGTTGCTTCCTGAGTTAAGGTCCTGCCCATTCTCACTGCTATTTCCGGTTTCTGTTATTATTTCAAGTTTTACCTGATAATCTTCTTTTCCTAATACATCAATGATTTGCTGAAGACTAATGATATTCTCATCGTAAGCTATAACCACGGTACCTTTGGAATAGCTTGCTTTAGCACTTACAATTCCCGAAGTCTCCGATAAAGTCCGGTCAATGATATTCTCACAATTAATACAGGTCATATTAGTTACGTATAGCATTTTCGTTATTATTTTTGAAGACATATGCATCCTCCTGTTTTCTAATTTAATGCTATGATAACAATCGTATGTGGAGATATTATGGAGATATCGAATGATCATAAAATATCCCGCAAAATGCTGAGAAGAAATGCAATTTCTGAATATAAGGTGATTTTAATAAACTATAGTCTACCTTAAAAATTTAAACGGCATTTAGCCTTCTTGTGCTAAATGCCGTTTACATCACTATTAATATAGGCTTTATCAAATCATATCATGGTGTTACTACTACCGCAGCAACTCCATATACTTTATCATAATGCTTCGTATCCGTCGGGATGAAAACCCATGGATGATACCCTGAAGTATTCATTACCATATTAGGAGTAAGCCAGGTAATTACCCCTTCCACCACTGTACCTTTATAATTAAAAGTTCCACTTAAACTTGAATTGGTTAAAGTAAATCCGTTGGTTATTGATGATGCGGTAACTAGATACATAGTAACCGGTGTAAATTTAACAACACTGCTGACATCTGTTTTACCTAGGAAGGTGCTTCGTCCGTCTCTGGAGATTTGATGTGCGCCACTGGGACCGGACAGAATATAATTGCTTGATCCGAAATTGATACCAACGGAGGCCTTCGATAAATTCTCTATGATAGCGAAAGCATTCTCAGATATCTTTATTTTGATCGCTTCTGCTCCTTCTAACACTGACAGAATTGCATCCCCGTGAGCTACATAATCTAGAGCAATTGCTGCTGCTAACATTGTACCATCTGCTGCCTCTTCTAAGACTAGTTGATTAACATTGCCACTACCGGTTAAAATCAGTTTCGTAGCTGCAGTTATTCTGATTTTATCAATCTTACCAGACACAGTTACCGTTACAGTATTAATCAGATCAATATATGAATTCGTTGCGGAGTTCTTAATGTCAGACTTCTCATTTACTTTATATTTTGGTATCGCTTTACCGGTTTCTACTAAGGGATCACTGTATAAGTTAAATGTTACATTCTTTACTTGTGACTTCTCAGCGACTTGCAGGTTGATTTCACTATTATATATTTCAAAGCTGTTTCCTACTGCATATTCTTTCCATGTTGTTTTGTATGCCGTTTTAATCGTAATAAGCTTAAATACACCATTATTTATTATATCTGTATTGGGAGCATCCAAGATTAATAGTTTATCCGTATAAGCTCCTGCCGGTATCGTTATTTCCTGCTCTACTTCTGAATTAATAATAATCTGAGATATCTTCGTATCGGCTAACAATTTATCCAGCTGTTCCTGATTTGCTGCTTCTCCCGTAGTATTTATGACAGAGAAGGTTGCCCATTCACTTGTCGCAGTGATTTTTGAGGATTTTACCTTTTTATTTTTTAACCATGATTTATAATCATCAACATTCTGGAAACATACCGCGCGGATACTGAACGTTCCTACCTTCTTGGGAATAACGGTGCCATCATCTGTAGCTGTACCAATTCCGGCCGTATCGTCCTTAATCTCCCAGTATACAACATCGCTGCTGAGTTCACCTTTTCCGGCTGTTGTATTTATTATTTTATGATTAAAATCCATCGATGAAGCAAGGGCTAAAAACCCTTCTTTCGGAACGTTACTTATCCTAACTTCAGTAACATGATTTATTACGATTACCTTGGCTTCCGGCTGTACTACCGATTGATCTGCAAGAGTTATTTTGCACCCTACATAAGCCGTACCTGCAATTTGAGCAGTTACTTTTCCGGTTTTAGAGTCAATTGTGACCGCATAAGGATTCCCTTTATCTTTTGCTATATACCACCGATAGGTAGCTCCTTCCGTTAATGCTTCCTTCTTAATATTAAAGTCGAATTCATCTTTGCCTGATACACCATGATATAAGAATTTACTGATAACATTCAGATATTTTCTATTAGTTTCTTCCGATGTGACGGTTGCCTGAACCTGTAAACTCGGGAAATTATTCATGGTGCTTGCTGCTACTATCAATAGAAAAATAGTACATAATATTAAACGATGATAGTTACGTTTCATACAACTTCCTTCTTTCCAATGAATTATAAAATGTTACACAAATTATCTTAACCATTGTACCAATCCATTTTATTACTATTATCGATTTTATTCAATACGTAACAACAATTGTAAGAAAATATTAATAGTAATAAAAAATAAGAGCGCTTTTCCGTTATGAAAAACGCTCTTAAAATATGTTTAATTTTTGTTTTAATTCTACCAGATACCCTGTGCCATCATTGCTGTAGATACCTTTTCAAAGCCAGCGATGTTAGCACCAATTACATAGTTACCGGGAGCGTTATATCTCTTAGCCGCACCATCCATGTTATGGAAGATGTTAACCATGATCTGTTTTAACTTAGCATCAACCTCTTCAAAGGACCAGCTTAATCTTTCGCTATTCTGTGTCATCTCTAATGCTGATGTTGCAACACCACCTGCATTAGCCGCTTTACCAGGAGCAAAATATACTTTATTCGCTAATAAGTATTCCGTAGCTTCTAAGGTAGTAGGCATATTAGCACCTTCTGCTACTGCGAAGCAGCCATTAGCAACGAGTAACTTAGCATCCTCAATCAGCAACTCATTCTGAGTAGCGCAAGGAAGAGCAACATCACATTTAACACTCCATACCCCTGTACCCTCATGATATTCGGAATTCGGTCTATACTTCTTGTACTCAGTAAGTCTTGCACGCTGAACTTCCTTAATCTGCTGAAGTGCAGCTACATCGATGCCGTCCGGATCATAAACCCAACCATTGGAATCGCTGCAGGTTACGCACTTAGCGCCTAACTGATGCGCCTTCTGAATTGCGTAGATCGCCACGTTACCAGAACCTGATACTGTACAGATTTTACCGCAGATATCCTTACCATTGCACTTTAGCATCTCTTCTACAAGGTATAATAAACCATAACCCGTTGCTTCTGTTCTTGCTAAAGAACCGCCGTATGTTAATCCTTTTCCTGTTAATACACCTTCATAGGAGCCGGTGATTTTCTTGAACTGCCCATACATATAACCAATCTCTCTTCCGCCTGTACCAATATCACCTGCAGGAACGTCAACATCAGCTCCAATGTATTTGTATAACTCTGTGATAAAGCTTGTGCAGAATGCCAATACCTCTCTATCGGATTTGCCTTTAGGATCGAAATCAGAACCACCTTTACCGCCGCCAATCGGGAGACCTGTTAAGGAATTCTTGAAAATCTGCTCAAAGCCCAAGAATTTAATAATACCGATGTTTACAGAAGGATGTAAGCGTAAGCCACCCTTGTAAGGTCCAATAGCGTTGTTAAATTGTACACGGTAACCTGTATTCACCTGTACTTTCCCGCTGTCATCTACCCACGGTACTCTGAATTTAATCTGTCTGTCGGGCTCAACAAGCCTCTCAAGCAATCCTTCTCTTCTAAACTTTTCTTCGTTTGCATCAACAACTGCTCTTAAAGATTCTAATACTTCTTTGACAGCTTGATGAAACTCGGGTTCTGCGGGGTTTTTCTTAACTACCAGTTCAATTACCTCATCAACGTATCCCATGTTTTTAATCTCCTTTGATTAAAATTGTACAAAAAAAGACGCATAAAAAAAACAAATGCGCCTTTGTATTTGCTTTTTTCATTATAACACTTTAGCGAATTAATGCAATGGATTTTTTTAAATCTTTCCAAATTCAATTATACTGATTTTACATATCTTCCATGCCTATGGATTATATTATAAACAATATTACCAATACTTATTATTAACAATTTTATTTTTCTGTCACAATAAAAATATTGCTATTTTGTCATCCGTGAAAGTAACATAAAAGAGTATTCAATTTACCAGTAATATGCTATAATGCAGAAATATATGTTTTACCGAGTGATTCAGTGAATTTAATCACTTTTGAATTTTGATCTGCCTGACAGCAGAATGGAGGTTATTATTATGGCCTTTGATGGCGTTGTTGTAGCTAATGTAGTAAAGGAACTTCGAGACACCTTACAGGGTGGCAGAATTAATAAGATAGCTCAACCGGAAAAGGATGAATTAATTCTTACGGTGAAGGGACAGGCCAGAGAACAATATAAGCTATTGTTATCCGCAGGAGCCGGTCTCCCATTAATCTACCTGACGGAGAATACTAAGCCCAGTCCAATGACTGCGCCTAATTTCTGTATGCTTCTGCGCAAACATCTAAATAGTGCAAAGATCATAGATATCACTCAGCCCGGACTGGAACGAATTATAAATTTTCATCTGGAGCATCTGGATGAAATGGGTGATCTCCGGATGAAATATCTGATCATTGAACTGATGGGAAAGCATAGTAACATTATCTTCTGCGATGAAGATATGAAGATTATAGATAGTATCAAAAGAGTCAACCAATTTATCAGTTCTGTCCGTGAGGTATTACCTGGAAGGGATTATTTTATTCCTGCTACCTCTGAGAAATTTGACCCTCTGACCATTACGGTTGAGACCTTTCAAAAAGAGATTCTGAGGAAACCCATGCCGATTGGCAAAGCACTCTTTAACAGTATGACTGGTATCAGCCCTCTTATGGCTAATGAAATCTGCTGCCGTGCATCCATCGATGCGGAGGATCCTACAGAAACATTAAGCGAAGCTGGGGGAATTCATTTATATAATAATTTTGATCGTCTGATGGATGATGTAAAGAAGGGCAATTTCACCCCGAATATTGTATCCAAGGATGGAGCACCGGTGGAGTTCTCAAGTGTAACCTTAAAATGTTATTCCAACCATGAGGTACTGCGCTTTGATACCATCTCTGCGTTATTGGAAACCTTCTATGCATCAAAGAATGCTACGGCCAGAATCAAACAAAAATCCTTTGATCTTCGTAAATCGGTATCCAATGCCATTGACCGAACGAGCAAGAAATATGATCTTCAGCTGAAGCAACTCCAGGACACGGACAAACGTGATAAATTCAAGGTATACGGGGAACTGCTTACGGCATACGGTTACGGTCTGGAACCAGGTGCTAAGGTTCTGAATACGATTAATTACTATAACAACGAAGAAATCAGTATACCTTTGGATCCAACCATCACCCCGATGGAAAATGCAAAGAATTATTTTGAAAAATATAATAAGCTTAAGAGAACCTATGATGCTTTATCGACACAGCTTCAAGAAACAAAGGATGAGCTTACTCATCTGGAATCCATAAAAACAGCCCTTGATATCGCTACTGAGGAGAATGACCTTACTGCCTTGAAGCAGGAACTGACGGAATATGGTTATATGAAACGTAAGTTTACCAGCGGTTCAAAAAAGCTTGAGAAAAAAGCAAATGTAAAGAAATTTAGTGTTAAGAGCAAACCCTTCCATTACATTTCCTCTGATGGATACCATATGTATGTCGGAAAAAATAATTATCAAAACGATGAGCTGACCTTTCAATTTGCCGATGGTGGTGACTGGTGGTTCCATGCGAAGAAATTAGCCGGTTCACACGTTATTGTGAAAGCAGGCGGTCAGGAGCTTCCGGATAAGACCTATGAAGAAGCTGCAAGACTTGCTGCATATTATTCAGGTGCCAGAGATGCTGAAAAGGTTGAGATTGATTACACCCTTAAGAAGAATGTTAAGAAACCGAATGGTGGAAAGCCAGGATTTGTCGTATATTACACGAACTATTCCCTGCTTTCTCCAACAGACATCACAGGAATAGTTCAGGTAAATAAAGAATAGGTTTAACGTTTTAATAATTCGTAGGCAAGTATATTATTGCTGATCAATATATGGATAAATATCTCTATTATAGATTTGTGGAGGATTAAGAATGATTATCGCAGACTATCACGTTCACTCTGATTTCTCGAGTGATTCACAGGCACCTATGGAACAAATGATTAAACAGGCAATAAAATTGGGCAAAAAGAAGATATGCTTTACTGATCATATGGATTATGACTATCCACCGGTCAGTCCATTAAGCTTCGTCTTTGACCCTGAACCATATGTAAAAAAGCTTGAGGATTTAAAAAAGCGTTATGATAAACAGATTATTATCCTAATGGGAATTGAACTCGGCATACAACCTCATATCATTGAACGTATGACGCAGTTGATTCGGAAGTATCCGTTTGACTTTATTATCGGCTCCTCCCATGTTGTTGACCGTATGGATCCTTATTTTCCGGAATATTGGGCAGAGCGTACCGTCCATGACGGAATATTCCGCTACTTTGAATCCATTTTGGAAAATTGCAGGTTGTTCCAAGGCTTTTGTGTCTATGGACATCTCGATTATGTCATCCGTTATATACCGGGGCAGAAAGAAAAGATGGTAGATTACTCCTATTCTGATTTTACTGATATTCTGGATGAGGTTCTGAAGACTATCATTTCTCACGGAAAAGGAATTGAACTCAACACTGCCGGTTTAAAATATGGTCTAGGTTATGCACATCCCAAGCCGGAGGTATTAAAGCGTTATAAAGAACTTGGTGGCGAAATAATCACCATCGGTTCTGATGCTCATAAACCGGAGCACCTATGCTATGATTTTCACGTTGTACCGGACCTATTAAAGAGCTTAGGCTATCGCTATTATACAACCTTTGAACATGGCAAACCCATCTTTGAGAAGCTATCGTAAAAATCATTACTATCATATCGCTCCTTACTTTATGATGGTTCCGCCACCGACTACATAATCTCCCTGATAAAAGACTACTGCTTGTCCGGGAGTTATGGCACGCTGAGGCTCGTCAAAGACACATAACACCTCATCGTCTGCTGTTTTCTTAATGGTACACTTAGCCCCCTTGTGGCTGTACCGAATCTTAGCATCAACTACCATCTCACCATCAAGGTCTTCGATTGACATGAAGTTCAATCGGTTAGCGATCAGTCGGTCAGAAAATACATCATTGGAATTACCAATGACAACCTCATTGGTCTCAGGCTTTAGTTCAACAACAAATACAGGTTGTCCCATCGCAATGCCAAGGCCTTTTCGTTGCCCTACGGTATAGTGAACCAGTCCTTTATGTTCACCGATGATTTCTCCTGCTGTATTGATAAAGTTGCCGGGTTCCATACCGGGAAAGGCGGTTCTCCGGTTAACCTTCTGACTAATATTATAGTCTTGGGCATTATCCTTCTCTTCTAGGTATTTCTCGATAAAGCCGGCATAATCATTGTCAGGTACAAAACAGATCTCCTGACTGTCCGGTTTATTCGCTACAGGAATCTCTTGTTCCAACGCAATGCCGCGGATCTCATCCTTAGAATATTCACCGACGGGCATTAGGGTATGGGACAGCTGATGCTGAGTCAAGTTATACAAAGCATAGGTTTGGTCTTTGGCTAGCGTAACGGATTTCTTAATCGTATATCTGCCGTTCGGCAATTTCGTAATACTAGCATAATGACCGGTTGCAATATAGGTAGCCCCGATATCTAAGGAGCGTTTAAGCAAGGATTCCCATTTCACATAGCGGTTGCAAGCAATACAGGGATTTGGTGTTCTTGCCTGAAGATATTCCGATACAAAATAATCGATGACATTGGTACGAAACTCCTGCTTAAAATTCATGACATAATAAGGTATGTCAAGTACCGCAGCTACTCTTCTAGCGTCTTCTACTGCGCTGAGTCCACAGCAGCCACCATTTTCCTCTAAGGAACAGACATCTTCATCCTGCCAGATCTGCATCGTTACACCGATAACCTCATATCCCTGTTTTTTTAACAGGTAAGCTGCTACAGAGGAGTCGACACCTCCTGACATTCCTACTACAACTTTCTCCATGTATTCCTCCAAGCATGTAAGCCAACTTATCATTTCTTTACGATCACTATTATCAGGAAATTGCATTTGCTTGTTGATTATTGGGTTATATCAACAAGTTCAGATTTGTTAATCTATTGTTCTTAATCAATAGATATATTTTATATCAACTAATATCACTGTTTAATATTCAACAGCTTCCTCATCCTCATGAATATCAGATTTCGGTTTTTCTAAGCCTTCAATCTTGAGATCATTCTTTTCTGCGTAATCCCAAAGTGCTGCATGAATTGCTTCTTCAGCCAGTAAAGAACAATGAACCTTAACAGGTGGAAGTCCATCAAGTGCCTCCATAACTGCTTTGTTGGTAATCAGAAGTGCTTCCTGTACCGATTTGCCCTTTACTAATTCCGTAGCCATACTGCTTGTTGCAACAGCTGCACCACAGCCAAAGGTCTTAAATTTGACATCTTGAATAATTCCGCCATTATCAATATCGAGATAGATTCTCATAATATCTCCACATTTGGCATTACCAACGGTACCAACACCGCTAGCGTTTTCTATTTCACCTACATTTCTAGGGTTTGTAAAATGATCCATAACTTTTTCTGTATACATAATATTTCCTCCAATGTTAAAGTAAAATGTTCAATAATTTTTATCTTTTTCTCATGAAATCCTCATATAGAGGGGACATTTTGCGGAGCTTATCAACGATTTCCTTAATCCGGTCAACGGTATAGTTAATTTCCTCCTCCGTATTATCGTGACTAACGGTAAGTCGTAAGGAACCATGTGCTATCTCATGAGGTAATCCGATGGCCAGAAGCACGTGGGAAGGATCTAGGGAACCTGAAGTACATGCGGAGCCACTGGATGCACAGATATTATTCATATCAAGCATAATCAAAAGTGACTCTCCTTCGATAAACTGGAAACTAAAATTCATATTGTTGGGAAGTCTTCTTACTTTGTCACCGTTAACACGGACAAAGGGAACCTCTTCTAAAATACGTTTCATTAACAGATCTCTGAGCTTATATTCTTTGTCTTCTCTTTCTTGAATAGTAGCCATAGCGATAGCTGCTGCTTTACCGAAACCAACAATGCCCGGAACATTCTCTGTTCCCGCACGCCTTTGTCTTTCTTGTCCGCCTCCATGAATCAAGGAACGGATTTTAACACCTTTCTTGATATAGAGTAATCCAATTCCCTTAGGCCCATTTAATTTATGTGCACTGGCACTCAACATATCGATATTCATCTCAATAACATCAATCGGTATCTGGCCATACGCTTGTACTGCATCGGTATGAAACAGGACATTATGCTTTTTTGCGATGGCTCCGATTTCTTTGATCGGTTGTATGGTACCGATCTCGTTGTTAGCAAACATGATGGTAATCAAAACAGTCGTTGGACGGATCGCTTTTTCTAACTGATCAAGCTTAAGAATCCCATTTTCATCAACATCAATATAGGATACTTCAACTCCATGCTTTTCTAGGTATTCACAGGTGTGCAGGATCGCATGATGCTCTATCTTCGAGGTAATGATATGATTACCCTTTGCTGCGTAAGCGTCTACTGTGGCCTTTATTGCCCAATTGTCCGACTCTGTTCCGCTGCCGGTAAAATAGATTTCAGAATTATCAGCACCGATTACCTTAGCTACTGAATTTCTTGCATCATCCACTGCTTTCTTATTCTGGGTAGCATATTCATAAATGCTGGAAGGGTTGCCAAACAGCTCAGTAAAATAAGGGAGCATCGCTTCCACAACTTCCGGTCTGGTTTTTGTTGTTGCCGCATTATCAAGATATATTTTTTTCTCCATGTTGTCATCTCCTAAATATTTTATTTACCACATGTTTGTTTTGCCTTGGTGTCTGTATTCACAGCTCCAGTCTGAACTTTCTTACTCTCAGCCACCAGTTCGGAAAGTTTGATTCCATCAACTGCTTCGTTTATACTATCACTAATACGCTTCCAAACATATTTTGTTACACAAGAATCCGCATTGCTACAGACGCTGTCAGCATTCCCTACAATGGAACATTCTACAGGATTTAAGTCACCTTCAAGAGCACGGAGTATATCCCCTACGGATATCTCTTCTGCCGGGGCTGCTAACGTATATCCACCCTGAGCTCCTCTGGTACTATTCACGATACCCGCTTTCTTAAGCTTTGCTATCAGCTGTTCCAAATAGTTCATTGAAATTCCCTGACGTTCTGCAATCTGACTGAGCGCTACGGCTTCTTCGTCCGTATGGACTGCCAGGTCGAGCACCGCTCTGAGTCCGTATCTACCCTTGGTAGATAGTTTCATACGATCACCTCTATTCTCCATCTCCAATGACATCTAAGTCATTCCTACCTTTTTAATTCTAATAAATTAATTCCTATTAAATTAATTCCTATCAATTTAATTCCTATTATTTAATTCCTATTATTTAATTCCTATTATTTAATTCCTATTATTTTAATTCCTATTAAATTACTCGGTTATAATATATCATTTAGTCCAGCTCTTGTCAATAATATTTCTCATATTTCCCAAAATATTTATAAACAAGATTTCATCTATAAATCATGTTGCTATGCTTTAGAAATGTATCACTGGATCAATCTCAAGCAGATTTAACAGAGCGTCGAAATTCGTACACATCGTAACATAAGTAAACCGAATTAGAAATATATATACATAGAAAAGACTTAGCAAGGACAAATTTTTATGGAGAAAAGGGAGCTTACAGCACAACAGGTCAGACGGATTAAAAGAACTAATATCGTGAAGGGAACTCTGATACTTACCGCGGCAGGTTTTATTACCAGATTTATCGGCTTCTTCTATCGTATCTTCTTATCCAATACCATGGGTGCGGAACTGATGGGAATCTATCAGTTGATTTTCCCGGTATTCGGTATATGCTATACGATTTTTGCAACCGGAATCCAAACCTCCATATCTAGGCTTGTTGCAGCTGAACTTGGTAAACGTAATCCGAAAAATGTATATCGGATTCTTAGAGTGGGCCTGCTGATGTCAGTTTCATTAGCTACCGTTTTATCCTTACTTGTTTACTTGAATGCGGATTTAATTGCCTGGCGATTTCTTCTTCAAGCCCGTAGTGCAGAGTCCTTAAGAATTCTTTCCTTCTTATTCCCCTTCTGTGGCGCTACAGCTTGTATCAATGGTTTCTACTATGGATTAAAGAAGGCTGGTGTTCCTGCAGCCACACAACTTCTGGAACAGGCTGTCCGTGTAGTCATTGTCTATCTGATAGCTCTCTATATGGGTAATGGTGATATGACTGTTACCTGCGAAATTGCAGTGTTCGGTGTAGTAGCAGGGGAAATCGCTTCCTGTTTATATAACATCATATCTCTCTTCCTCACAAAATCTCCTTCCAGGTTAATCGTATTGGGTCCCGATCCGAATGCATTACTTTCCAGGCGAAAGCTGATATTCAAGAATATGCTTTCCCTAAGTATACCTCTTTCTGCAAACCGACTTCTCTTAAGTATTTTGCATAGCATCGAGGCTGTTATGATTCCTGCCATGCTGCAGAGATCCGGATTAAGTAACCAACAGGCTTTAGTTATCTTTGGTGTACTGAATGGCATGTCCATTCCTTTTATCATGTTCCCGACGGCATTAACCAACGCATTAGCCGTACTCCTGCTCCCAACGATATCAGAAGCGCAGGCTGTCAGTAATGAGAAACTGATTAGTAAAACAACTGCCATTTCTATTAAATACAGTCTGATCATTGGTATCATCAGTACTGGGTTATTTATTATCTTCGGAAAGGATCTGGGTAACTCCATATTCCATAATGAAGCTTCCGGTGACTATCTGATGATATTGGCATGGCTATGCCCATTTATCTACCTAACCACAACGTTAGGAAGTATTATTAATGGACTTGGAAAAGCACATATTACTTTCTTGAATTCACTCATCGGAATTGTCTGTAAAATATTATTAATCATATTTTTGATTCCTTCCCGTGGAATCACAGGTTATCTGATTGCACTGCTGATCGGCCAACTGATTATCACCGGGCTAGATACCTTTGCTGTAATAAAATATGTTCATTTCAACCTAGACAGCTTGAATTCCATCGTAAAACCCACAGTTGTGGTTGCCTTTGCCGGTTTCCTTCTTAAAGCAAGTTATGAATACATAAAACAAATGACGCACATCAACGAGGTCGTGTTCTTACTGACCTTCTGTCTGTTAATGTGCATCATCTGTATTGGTTTACTTTTAATAACCGGTTCCATCTCTAGGAAGGATTTTCGTTAACATAGGGTGAATAGAGCATGTAAGAGTTCTTTCCATGTGCCTTCACCTGATAAAGAGCTTGATCCGCATGCGTCATCAGCAATTCGTAGTTTACACCAGCGTCGGGGTAGATAGCAACACCGACACTTCCTGATATTTTGATATGTTCTTCACCACTCAAAAAGGTAGTATCCATAGCAGCTTTTAATGCCGAAGCTTTTTCTTTAATCGTTTCAAGATGCTCGATATTACCAGCAAAAACAACGAATTCATCACCACCGATACGGCCTACGATCTCTCCCTCAGTGAATATCTCTTTGATACGGCTGATCACATAGATTAATACCTTATCACCCATCAGATGTCCATAATTATCGTTAATTCCCTTGAAATCGTCGAAATCCACAAACATAAGCATATGCATTTTGTCCTTGTTGCCAACGATGAACTGATCTATCTTCTTGATTGTTATTTCCTTGTTGTATACTCCGGTCAAAGGATCTCTGGTTGCCTTATATTCCAGTGCTTCCAACTCTCTCTTCTGAATATCCACATTAACCATTTTTCCAATGACACGGATCGGAGACTTATAATCATCATAAATCGTCTTACCCATAACCTGACACCAGATAAATTCACCAAGACGGTTTTTTACTCTTATTTGGGCTTCTATCATACTTTTTCCTTGCCCAAGCTCTTCACAGAACTCAAGATAGACCCCCCAATCGTCCGGATGGATAAAATCCCTGCGCTTTTCTACATTTTTCCGGTAATCCGGAATTACCGGCTCCCAACCAAACAAATCTCTGAACTTCTCTGTATGTACCATACTGTCCGTTCTAATATGGTATTCAAAAAGTACATCGTTTGAAAGCTCAGTCGCTACCCTATAACGCTCACCTTCCAAAAGAATGAGCTCCTGCATCTGCTTCATCTCACTAATGTCAACAAAAACCACTGACAACGTATGTTTCCCATCTTTACCGATTGTACAGTTACCATTCATCAGAAAATGTATCGGTTCGTGTTCCTTTGTAATCATTGATACCTCAGTACGTATGGTTTCCTGACCTAACTGCTGTTCAATCTCATCAATAAAACTGCTGCATCTGGGATCAATAAAATCTAATAATGTGACTTTATTTTGTTCCTTCGCCTCATTCTTTTCATAGCCTAATACCTCATAAAATCCCTTACTTGCGTATAGAATTTTACATTTATCCTCTAAAATAAAATGAACTAATCCCGCACGGATACTGTTTGTTATTTTCTTAAGTTCCAAAGCAGCTCTGGTAACTCTCTTTTCATTCTCCAGACGGTATAGTAAAATAAGCACCACAACAACTATGCAGATACTTGTAATTACAATTACAAGCGTTAACAACACAGCCGGTTTATTCTGTAAATCACTTATTAGTTTCATGTCCTCTGTCCCTACCTATCTGCATTCTTATCATCTTATTATCTAAAGTTTTCACTATTTCGTCTCATTATATCTCATAAAATATGAGAAATCAAATATAACCTTTATTACCAAAAAAAGATAAGCTCCTGAGGGCTCATCTTTGGAACCATAGAAATCCTATGGAATTATGAATGTGTTATAAAATTGACCTCGAATAAAATTCGAGGTCAAGCAGTGTTCTATTAAAGTTCGTACGGAGTTACCTGATATACGTAGTAATTTAACCAATTCGTATACATAGCATTGGCGTGTGCTCTCCATACAAGGTTCGGTCTGTGCTCCGGTTGGTCCGAAGGATAATAATTCTTCGGCAATGCAATATCAAGGCCCTTGGCTATGTCGCGTTTATATTCTTTATCCAAGCTAATGCGATCATATTCGGGATGACCCATGACAAAGATTTGCTTGCCATCCTTTGCAATGACGATGAATACACCAGCTTCCTCTGATTCTGCAAGAATGGTGAGTTCCTTGTTTTTCTCAATCTCTTCTCTGGTTACCGTAGTGTGTCGGGAATGAGGTGCATAGAAGACATCATCAAATCCTCTTACAAAGGGAACCTTCTTCTCCAATACCCTGTGTTCAAAGATACCAAACATCTTACTATCCAGCGGGGATTTCTGTACCCCATAATGATAATGCAGACCGGCTTGGGCACCCCAACAGATATGTAAGGTCGAGGTTACATTAGTAACCGACCATTCCATTATTTTAGCAAGCTCATCCCAATAAGTCACATCTTCAAATTGCATCTGTTCCACAGGAGCTCCGGTTATGATCAATCCATCAAACCTACGGGTTTTGACATCTTCAAAGGTCTGATAAAACTGATCCAGATGACTCGTCAGTGTATGTGTGCCCACATAACTCCCTGTTGTGAGAAATGTCACACCCACCTGTAAGGGTGTATTGGATAAGCTGCGCAGTAATTGAACCTCGGTATCCTCCTTCACAGGCATCAGATTTAAGATAGCAATCTGTAGAGGTCTGATATCTTGGTGCATTGCTCTGGTCTCATCCATCACGAATATATTCTCATCCTCGAGAACTTTCTTAGCAGGTAGATCACTTTGTATTCTTATCGGCATAATCAATCACCATTTTCTATATTTTTTATTAAAAATTATAATATCATGATATTTGTAATAAATCAACCGACATTCTCGGCCTACCCTTATCCACTAACTGAATCATTCCGCCTGATACAAAGGTCATTTTAACATTTCTAAAACTTCACCTTCCGTAAGTATTGCTACTCCAAGCTCCTGGGCTTTGGTCAATTTGCTGCCTGCGTTTTCTCCAGCTACCAAATAACTTGTATTCTTCGAAACGCTGCCAGATACTTTACCACCGTATTTTTTAATCAGTTCTTCCATTTCATTTCTTCCCATATCAGGTAATGTTCCGGTTATTACAAAGGTCCTACCTGAGAAGCGCTGGTCCGTTGATGAGATAACTTCAAAAGCTTCAAAGTTCATACCCGCCTGTTCCAACCGCTCTAGTATGGACTGATTTTCCTTCAAAGTGAAGAAATCTACGATAGCGTTAGCACTGATAACACCTACGTCATTAATCGATACCAATTCTTCATAGGTGGCTTTCGCTAAATCATGTAAGGATTTAAAGTGTTTCTTAAGCTCAGCGCCAGCCTGTCTTCCAATATTCTTAATGCCAAGTCCGGTAATTAGACGGTCGATATCATTCTGCTTACTATCATCAATTGCTTTCAGAAGCTTATCTGTATTCTTTTCTTTTCCGATTAAACCCTTCTCTATGAGCTCATTCCGATAGTTTTTCAGATAATAGATATCTGCTATGTCCTTCAGATACCCTTCGTTTATCAGAACCTCAACATATGCTTCACCAAAACCTTTGATATCCATTGCATTCCGTCCAACAAAGTTCATGATATGCTGGCTGAGCTGAGCAGGGCAATTAATATTCGTACATCTGGTATCTGCCGTGTTCTCATCCCTTGAGGTAGGTGTGCCGCAGCTCGGACAAGTTCCGGAGATTGCAAAGGTTTCTGTTCCTTCCGGACGTTTTTCCTTCACAACGTATAATACCTCAGGAATGATCTCTCCTGCTTTTCTGACTACGATGGTATCTCCAATGCGCACATCAAGTTCATTGATACGATCCTGATTATGAAGAGTTGCCTTCTCCACATTCGTACCGCAAAGACGAATAGATTCAAAAATTGCTGTAGGGGTTATCCTACCGGTTCTGCCAACGGTCAGACGGATTTCCTTTACTACGGTTTCCTTTTCCTCCGGTGGGTATTTATACGCTACTGCCCATCTCGGTACTTTCGAAGTAGATCCGAAATATTCCCGGTCAACTAAGCTATCCACTTTAGCAACCGCTCCATCAATATCGTAAGGAAGACTTCCTCTAGACTCGCCAATTTCTGTGATCGCATCCCATACCTCATTAGCAGTACGGCATTTGCGATATCCTTCAATAATCTTAATTCCCTGACTCTTCAACCATTCCAGACTTTCTGAATGAGAAGTAAAGGTAATTCCTCTTGCTTCTTGAACATTAAAGGCAAATAAAGAAAGCTTACGTTCCTTAACAACCTCCGGATCCAACTGCCTTAACGTACCGGCAGAGCAATTACGGGGATTCGCAAAAAGCTTCTTACCTGCTGCCTCAAGACGTTCATTTACAGCCTCAAAATCCTCATTCTTCATATGGACTTCACCACGGATTTCGATATAAGGAACCGGATCTTTCAGCTTTATAACAACATCCTTTATCATCTTTACATTATCGGTTACATCTTCTCCCTGATTGATTCCATCACCTCTTGTGACACCTAAGGTCAGATTACCATCAGTATAACGAAGTGATACGGATAACCCGTCAATTTTCTTCTCAACGATAAATACTGTATCCGGGCGTTCTTTCTGTATCTTCTCTACGAAACCAAAGACCTCTTCCTTGTGAAATACGTCCTGAAGACTTAACATCGGCACATTATGTCTTATCAATACACCTGCTTCTCTTTTCGCTTTTCCACCTATCTTCTGGGTTGGGGAATCCTCATATACATATTGCGGATTCTCCTGTTCTAATTTACGAAGTCGTAAGGACAATTGATCATACTCATAGTCTGAAATCTCAGGATCATCCTGATTATAGTACCGGTCATTATGGTATTTCACCTGTTCTCTTAATTTTTCAATATCCTGCTTAACACCCATAGTCCTTGTACCTTCCTTAACTTTATTTATAACCTAAGAATAACACATGATCATTCCAACGGATGGCATTATCTGCCTGATTTTCTGGACCTGCCGCTATTCTTATTCGAAGAGTAGAAACTCTTTCCATCGTTTTTATTGAAAGTTTTACCGGAGTAATTTTTTGTATGACCTCCATTATCTTTCGTTGTTTTGTCATCTGCTACTCTACTTGTAAATTTTCTATCTTCACCTGTTCTTTTAGTATCAGCTTTGTTAATCGATGATTTATAATCAGAGGTTCTGTTACCTGATGATTTATAGCCTGAGTCAGAGGTTTTATGACCTGATGATTTATAATCAGAGGCTTTGTTGCCTGATGATTTATAATCAGAGGTTTTGTTGCCTGATGATTTATAATCAGAGGTTCTGTTGCCTGATGATTTATAGCCTGAGTCTGAGTTTTTATGACATGTAGATTTATAGCATTA